>Ga0228662_1001195_pt1 | contig 11007 bp, 10 predicted proteins | sample 76DmetaG_FD_183173 | JGI IMG/M metagenome (GOLD analysis project Ga0228662, IMG submission 183173) | Seawater microbial communities from Monterey Bay, California, United States - 76D | ecosystem: Environmental > Aquatic > Marine > Coastal | place: USA: California | collected 2016-11-10
AACCTGCAACTTGCGAATAATCTTCGCCACGCGCTGTAAGAAAGGTGATGAGCGTATGTTGAAGCTCAGGTATTTTTCGGATGTGTTCACAGGCCTCAATACCGTCCATTTCGGGCATCATGACATCTAAAATGATGAGTTGGGGTTGTTCTTTTTTGGCTTTTTTTATGGCTTGTAGTCCATTGTTGGCCGTAAATACGTTGTAGCCCTGTGCCGAGAGGTTGTAACTGATGATTTCCAAAATATCGGGCTCATCATCAACCAAAAGAATTTTAACGTTTGAATTGCTCATTTATTTATTTAAGATTCATTGTAAAGATATTGAATATGATACAAATTAAAAAAAATGATTCAAGTATTAACGTTAACTTAAACCTGAGGTAACATTATTACTCTAAAAACCACAAAGCTAAACGTAGAATTTATAAGGTTTAGATTGACCATAGCGATAATCCCTTCAAAAAAATTAACAACTTTATAATACGCCCACCCCTTTTTTACGGATACATTAATTCATTGCAAAGTAAAATGTAAATTTCTGTTAAATGGTATCGCTAAGTGTGTTTTCTTTTGAAAAATTGCTCAAAAAAAACTATATTTGAAAATATCAATTTTAAAAAAATTACAATGAAACACTTTTACTTTTTACTTTTTACTTTTTTTGCTTTAAACCTGTCTTTTGGGCAGATTATAATTACAGAAATCTCAGACCCAATTAACTCCAGTTCTACTGTGCGTTTTGTGGAAATCTACAACATCAGTAATGCTGACGTGGATTTAACAGATTGGGAGCTTCGCAGATGGACAAATGGTAATACTGATCCACAAGGAACTGGGGTAGATCTTTCCTCAGTTGGGACTCTAGCAAGTGGTGCCTTCGCAGTAATTGCTAATAACGCAAATTTTGAAAGCGTTTATGGATTTGCTCCTGACATAATGGCTGGAGGTGGTGGAGCAGCAGACTCAAATGGAGACGATCAAATTGCAATTTTCGATCCTACCGATACTACTATTGATATTTTTGGCGTTCCTGGTGAAGATGGGAACGATACATGTCATGGTTTTGAAGATGGAAGGGCAGAACGTGCGGCATCAGTTACAAGTTCTAACAATGTATTCGACGAGTCTGAATGGAATGTTTGGGATAAAAGCTCAAGTGCTACTGGCTGTACAAATTATTATGGTTCGTCGTCCCAAAGTGCACCTGATGACTACGACCCTGGATCATGGATTGGCGCTTCAGCAACAGCGACGATTTCAATAAGTTCTCCTTCAAATAATAATGTATTTAATCCGGGGACATCATCTGTATCTGTATCATGGAATACTAATAATACACCAACAGGAGCTTCTGTAAATATAGTTGTTGATGGTACTGAAACCTCGGGAGTATCTAGCCCTTACACTATAAATACTACAGATGGCACAACTTATTCAGTTACTGTTAATCTAGTTGACGGTGGATCGACTGTTGCTACAGACAATGTATCCTTTAGTGTAGGGAGCTACACTCAGGTCAATGATATTGCTGCTCTAAGAGCTGGAACAGAGGGGAATTTTTATGAACTCTCTGGAGAGGCGTTCATATCCTATATTGTAACTGATAATACTAGAAACCAAAAATACATACAAGATCAGAGTGGTGGAATTTTGATTGATGATTCTGCTGGTACTTTATCTACTGAATTCAATATTGGTGACGGTATTTCTGGCCTCAGAGGTAAGCTTGGTGGATATGCAGGAGTTTCTCAATTTCTACCAACAGAAAATGTTGCAAGTGCTTCCTCTACAGGAAATACTATAACACCACAAACAATCACTATTGCCGATTTCATTTTAGCAGCAAATGCTGATCTCTATGAAAGTCAACTCATTCGATTCAATAACGTCACATTTTCAGACACTGGAGCTTTTGCTCACAACCAAAATTACTCAATTTCTCAGGGTACAGATGCAACAACAGCAAGAGTTACCTTTAATGATGAAGACCTCATAGGAGCTTCTATTCCTTCGGCATCTGACTATGTAATTGGATTAGCCGCTGAATTTGATGGAAATCTTCAAATACTTCCAAGATATGTGAGTGACGTGCAGGGCGCCTTAAGTACAGATGACTATGGTATATTAAGTTTTGAAATGTATCCCAACCCCACAAATAGTGGATTTGTCACCATCAAATCCAACCAAATGGGTGCAGTACAAGCCCAAGTTTTTGATCTCCTTGGAAAAGAAGTCATCAATACTGCGGTCAATACTGAGCGTATGGATGTTTCAAACTTGAATGCCGGTGTTTATGTGGTAAAACTAACGCAAAACAAAAATACTACAACTAAAAAGTTGATTGTTCAATAATTGATTTTAAACCTTTTTTAAAAAGAGCGTTGCTATGGCAACGCTCTTTTTATTTTCTCTATTTTTGTAGTGCATTTGAACAATAATGGACAACAGGTCAATTTTCGATATCAATTCCGAAGCGGCTTTTACCAAAAAAGCCCTTGAGCTATTCAAATTTCAATTTGAAGAAAATCCAGTATACCGCTCTTTTTGTGATCTTTTGTACAAACACCCCAGTGCTGTCCAAAAATTAGAAGATATTCCTTTTCTGCCTATAGAGTTTTTTAAAACCCATAAAGTTCTTTCAACAAAAAAAGAAATTCAACAGACGTTTACCAGTAGTGGGACTTCTGGCAGTGTGGTAAGCCAACACCATGTGGCCGACCTCAACCATTATAAAACAAGTTTTCAAAAAGGGTTTGCGCACTTTTATGGCCGTATAGAAGATTATGCTGTTTTGGCCCTACTACCCTCATATTTAGAACGAGAAGGGTCTTCTTTGGTTTATATGGTGGAGGATATGATTCAAGAATCCAAGCACCCAAAAAGTGGATTTTATTTGGATGATTTAGACGCATTAAAACAAACACTTCTCGCACTTGAAAAGTCGGGACAAAAAACACTTCTTATTGGTGTGTCCTATGCCCTTTTGGACTTGGTAGAATTTCATCAATTTGAACTAAAACATACCATAATCATGGAAACTGGCGGTATGAAAGGCCGCCGAAAAGAATTGATTAAATCAGAATTACACAGCATATTAAAAAAAGGATTTGGGATCAATACAATCCATAGCGAATATGGAATGACTGAGCTTTTGGCACAGGCCTATTCCAAAGGCGATGGCTTGTTTTCTACACCGCCTTGGATGAACGTGCTCATTAGAGATCCAGAAGATGCTTTAACTATATTACCAAAAGGAAGATCAGGCGGTATCAACATTATTGATTTGGCCAATGTACATTCTTGTGCATTTATTGCAACACAAGATTTAGGGAAAATTCATGCCAATGGCACTTTTGAAGTGCTTGGACGTTTTGACCAATCGGATATTAGAGGATGTAATTTGATGGTGCTTTAAACCGCACGGATAATAAAGGTACTGCGCTTGCCTCGATTTAAGATGACATAGGTGTCGTTAATCAAATCTGCTGCGCTTAATGCGTACTGTTCATTGACTTTTTCTTTGTTGACCGCAATTGAATTTTCTTTCAACGCACGTCGTGCTTCTCCGTTAGACGCTAAAAAGCCTGTTTCTGCCGAAAGCGCTGCAATCATGTCTAACCCCTCTAAAATTTTAGATTTAGACACATCGGCTTGTGGTACACCTTCAAAAACATCTAGAAATGTAGTTTCATCCAAGGTTTGAATATCTTCTTTAAAGGCTTTACTGTATAAAATTTGGGATGCTTTTTCGGCATTTTCACAATCTTCCGCACCATGCACCATAGTTGTAATTTCTTGTGCTAACCGTTTTTGAAGTTGACGTAAATGCGGTTGTTCTTTATGGGTATCTATTAGAGCTTCGATATCGTCTTTTTCTAAAAACGTAAAGATTTTAATGTACTTTTCTGCATCTTCATCACTGGAATTTAACCAGTATTGATAGAATTTATAAGGCGACGTTCTTTTAGGGTCAAGCCAAACATTTCCGCCCTCACTTTTTCCAAATTTAGAACCATCAGATTTAGTGATCAATGGACATGTAATAGCAAATCCTTTACCATTTCCAATACGTCTAATCAGTTCTGTACCTGTAGTAATGTTACCCCATTGGTCGCTTCCTCCCATCTGAATGGTACACTTGTGGGCTTGATATAAATGTAAAAAATCGTACCCCTGAACCAACTGGTAAGTAAATTCTGTAAAACTCATCCCTTCATTACTGTCCGATGAAATTCTGTTTTTTACAGAATCTTTAGCCATCATATAGTTGACGGTAATGTGCTTGCCTACATCACGAATAAAATCTAAGAATGAAAAATCTTTCATCCAATCGTAATTATTAACCATTAGTGCCGCATTGGGTTGATTACTTTCAAAATCTAAAAAGTGTGCTAGTTGCTTTTTAATGGCTTCTTGATTGTGACGAAGAGTCGTTTCATCCAATAAATTTCGTTCGGCAGACTTCCCAGAGGGATCACCAATCATTCCTGTTGCACCACCAACCAAAGCTACGGGTTTGTGTCCACATCGCTGATAGTGTGCCAACAGCATAATGGGTACCAAATTTCCGATGTGTAAAGAATCTGCTGTAGGATCAAAACCCACATAAGCTGCACGCATTTGTTCCAAAAGATGTTCTTCTGCCCCTGGCATAACATCATGAATCATTCCTCTCCACTTCAGTCCCTCTATGAAATTATTGGCCATTTTTTAAGTTTTATTCAACAAAGATAAAAGATTCAGCCATGCTGAGAAAAGAAAAATCAGTAATTTAGCAGCATGGTTTTAGTTACAGGCGGTACAGGACTTATTGGGAGTCATTTACTCTTTAAGTTGACACAAAAAGGGCTGTCGGTTCGTGCTACTTACAGAAAAGAATCTAAGCGCGAGCGCGTAAAAGATATTTTCGCTTATTATTCGGAGGATTCAACAGCGCTTTTTAATGGTATACAATGGGTAGAGGCCGATCTTAACGATGTTCCTAAATTAAGCTTAGCTTTCCAAGACATAACACACGTATACCACTGTGCTGCATTGATTTCTTTTGATCCATCTGATTATAAATTACTTCGAAAAACAAACATTAGAGGTACGGCAAACATAGTCAATTTGTGTATCAATCATGCTGTAGAGAAGCTGTGTTATGTCAGCACTATTGCGACTTTAGGATATGATGCTGATTGGATCGATGAAGAAACCTATTGGGATGGTAATCAAAATCAAAGTGTATATGCCATTTCGAAGTATGGTGCAGAAATGGAAGTTTGGCGTGGAATACAAGAAGGTGTTTCGACCGTTATTGTGAACCCTGGCGTGGTACTTGGCCCAGGCTTTTGGTCTTCCGGCAGCGGCTTATTATTTGACCTGGCGAAAAAAGGAACTCCCTATGTAACTGAAGGGGGTACAGGCTATGTTGCTGTTCAGGATGTGGTTACAGCAATGGTTCGCCTGATGAATACCTCAATTGAAAATCAGCGCTATATTTTAACAAATGGACATCATTCTTATTTCGAAATTATAAGTATGATTTCAAGGGAATTGAACGCAAAACTTCCCAAAAAAATGAGCTCCTCTTTTTGGCTCGCAATCGCTTGGCGAGTAGATTGGATTGCGTCCAAATTATTTAGAAGAAAACGGAGGCTAACAAGACAACTGAGTTACACTCTACAGAAAAAATCATATTACAGGGCGGATAAAATTAAACAAGATTTGGAAGGGTTTGAATTTACAGCTATTTCAGACTCTATTTGTTCAACGTCTCAATTCTTTTTGAAGGAGGTCTGTTCTTAAGCGTTAGCTTTTGCTTTTTTAAATCGAACGCTGAGTCTGGTTTTACCAATTTGGTTTTTCGAATCGAGTCACGTATTCTTTTTTCTTCTGCAACAAAGTCTTGCAATACTTTCTTATCGGATTCTAGTTTCTTTTTTAGGCGTTCGTAAATAGATGCATAGGCTTCACTATTGTGTGCGTAGTAGGTGTTGCTGTTGGCCAGTTGAGTACTATCGATGCCATATTTATCAAAAATATACTGTGTTGGATCGGCAATGTGCTTTTCCAAAATTTTCTTATTAATGCCTTTGGCGGCATTAAGCAACATAAATTCGCTTAATACCTCAACCATTTGATCCTCTTCAATCAAATTATCTGGCGCTTCATAAGTGTTTCTATTACAAGAAACACAAAGTGTCAAAATAAGTAAGAAAGACCAAATTCTCATCGTTCAAATGTTAGGCGCATTGCTGCATTTTGTTTAGAAAATTGTGCGTTGTGGTATACTAAAGAACCATTAAGTATCGTATGTGTAATTCTCGATTTGAACGTTGTTCCCTCAAATGGCGACCATCCACATTTATACAAAATATTGTCTTTTGTTACCGTCCAAGGATTGTGCGGATCGACCAAAATCAAATCGGCATAATATCCCTTCCTGATAAAACCTCTTTTTTCAATTTCAAACAAAATGGCGGGATTATGTGCCATTTTTTCAACAATCTTTTCTAAAGATATTTGTTCACGGTGATAGGCCTCCATAAGAGCCACAACCGCATGCTGAACCAAAGGACCACCTGATGGCGCTTTAGTGTAAGGATTTGATTTTTCGTCTAAGGTATGAGGTGCATGGTCAGTTGCTATGACATCGATACGGTCGTCCAGCAGAGCCTTCCACAGTGCAGCGCGGTCCGTACTGGATTTTACAGCTGGGTTCCACTTTATTAAAGTCCCCTTTTGATCATAATCTTCATCTGAAAACCAAAGGTGATGGATGCATACTTCAGCAGTAATTTTTTTATCCTTGAGTGGACGTTTGTTAGAAAACAGCCCCATTTCTTTTGCTGTAGACAAATGAAATACATGCAGTCTTGCCCCTGTTTTTTTGGCCAATTCAATAGCTTTTGATGAGGACAAATAACATGATTCTGCACTTCTTATGACTGGATGATATTTGACAGGGATGTCGTCTCCATATTTATCGACAAATTTTTTGGTGTTTGTACGAATGGTTTCTTCGTCTTCGCAATGCACCGAAATGAGCAAATCTGTACTTGAGAAAATCTTTTCTAAAACTTCGGGATTATCAACGAGCATATTTCCAGTGGATGAGCCTAAAAATAATTTCAGCCCTGCAACATTTTTTGAATCTACTTTTAAGATTTCGTCCAAATTGTCGTTGGTACCGCCAAACATAAACGAATAATTGGCATAAGATGTTTCAGCAGCGATCTGAAATTTATCTTCTAATTTTTCAATAGTAGTGGCCTGAGGGACGGTATTAGGCATTTCGATAAAGGAAGTAATCCCGCCTGCAATTGCAGCTTTAGATTCAGTTGCTATATTGGCTTTGTGTGTTAGCCCAGGTTCTCTAAAATGTACCTGATCATCGATCATTCCAGGAAGTAAAAATTTATTTTCCGCATCAATAACTTGGGTATCCCCATTTTTAGCGCTGATTGATTCTGAGATTTCAGTTATGAATTGATTTTCTATGAGTACATCGCCTTCAATGATTTTTCCTTCATTGACAATGCGCGCATTTTTTATTAAGATCGATTTTTCTTGCATTTATAGTTTGCCTAATAATTGTTGAGCACGCATTTGGATAACTCCTAAAATGGCCTCAGAAATAATTCCTTTGGTGAGTTTTGACACCCCTCTAATACGGTCGGTAAAGATAATGGGTATTTCTTTGATTTTAAATTTTTTATTTAGGGCTTTAAATTTCATCTCAATTTGGAAGGCGTAGCCAATAAATCGGATCTCATCAAGATTTATTGTTTCAAGAACCTTGCGCTTGTAGCACACAAATCCAGCCGTAGGGTCTTTGACGGGCATACCAGTGATAATACGCACATAAAACGAGGCAAAATAAGACAAAAGAATTCTAGAAAATGGCCAATTCACTACGTTTATTCCTTTGATGTATCTTGAGCCAACTGCAACATCAACATCATGTGATATGCATGCCTTGTGAAGAATCTCCAGATCTTTTGGATTATGAGAAAAATCAGAATCCATTTCAAAAATATAAGAATACGGATGTTGTAAAGCCCATTTGAAGCCATCGATGTATGCGCGGCCCAATCCGGATTTATATGGCCTTGATAAGAGGTGTAAAGAACCTGGAAATTCGTCTTTCAATGCTTCTACTCTTTGAGCTGTTTTATCAGGCGAATTGTCGTCTACAACAAGAACATGTACATGCTTGTACATAGAGAAAATAGTGTGCAACATCAGTTCAATATTTTCTATTTCATTATAGGTTGGTATGATGATGAGTGTATCCTTCAAATCATAATTTTGTTAGACAAAAATACGCTATTTTAACGGATCTGTATATACAAATATTCTTCTTAGATTTGTGTATGCTTAGAGAAGTTATTACAAATGATTGGTACGTGGGGTTTTGCCTCTTGAGCTTAGTCATTGTCGTTAGTGCAAAAAAAATTGATTCCCAACGCTTTTCAGGCTTCTTAAAGTTATTTAGCAATTCAAATTACCTGCGGATTTACTTAAAAGAACATACTTTTTTTGACAGCTTTGATACGCTATTATTTATCAATTTTTGTGTAAATATTATATGTTTTTCTTGGATTGGCTACCAATTACTCTACACCAATGTAGACATGAGCTTTCTGTTGCTTTCTCAACTTTTTCCTTTTGTTGCCGGAGGAGTAATTCTCAAAATTCTATTAGAACTGTTTTTGGGCTATGTATTGGATTTATACAACTTATTCAACATCCTAAGTTTTCAACAAATAAGCAGCTATAACTTTATAGGCTTGGTACTGCTTCCTCTAAACGCATTCCTCGTTTTTGGGGTTAATCTAGCACCTTTAGCTGTGATTTTAGTTGCTGTATTAATCTTGATAATATCCATTGCTGGAATGATAAAAACCATCCAGTCAAATCTTAACATTATTTTGAATAACTTTTTTTATTTTATTTTATATCTTTGCACTTTCGAAATTGGCCCCTATTTGGTAATTTATACGGTCGTTAATCGAGCTTAAATCAATTCTACAAGACTAATTAATTTATGAAAGTAAAAACAATTTTAGTTTCTCAACCTGAACCAAAAGCAGAAAATTCTCCTTACTTTGATCTACAACAGCAACAGAAAGTAAAAATTGACTTTCGCCCTTTTATACATGTTGAAGATGTAAGTACTAAAGAAATTCGACTTCAAAAAGTTGATTTTTCGAAGTTTACAGCCATTATACTTACAAGTAGAAACGCGGTAGATCATTTCTTTAGAGTTGCAGAAAAAATGCGCTTTAAGGTTCCAGACAGTATGAAATATTTTTGTCAATCTGAAGCTGTTGCCTATTACCTTCAAAAATATGTGGTATACCGCAAGCGTAAAATTTATGTTGGAAAACGCACTTTTCCAGAACTTATTACATTAATTAGTAAATACAAAGATGAGTCTTTTTTACTCCCCTCTTCGGATAAGCTAAAGCCTTCCGTGCCCTTAGCTTTAGACGAGTTGGGTGTGCGCTGGAAACAAGCTGTTTTTTATAAAACAGTAATCAGTGATCTTTCAGATTTAGCAGATGTTTATTATGATATATTAGTGTTTTTTAGCCCATCTGGAATTGAATCATTATTTCATAACTTCCCCGATTTCAAACAAAACGACACCCGTATTGCCGTTTTTGGAAATACTACAGTCAAAGCTGTTGAAAGCAAGGGACTTCGTGTAGACATTGCTGCACCAACAAAAGATATGCCGTCAATGAGTATGGCACTTCAGAAGTACATCCAAAAAATGAATAAAAAGTAATTTTTTTATAACTATACAATACGCCGTCCCCTAGGGATGGCGTTTTTTTTTGCTTTTTTTTGTACCTTTAAAAAATATCTAATTTCATGAAAAAATATATATTTCTAATTTTATGTTTTGTATTGGTACTAAGTTGTAATGATGAAGCTTATGACAATGATAGTACCGGTGACTCATCTCCAGCTTTAGGCGCTTCTGACTACTCGCCAAGTGGCAACAATGCTTATTGGATTTATGACGTTGCTGTGAGCAGTGCTGTTGTAACTGAAATGAATTTCGCCGCAACAGATTCTGTGTATGTCAGCAGTATAAACCAAAATTCATTCTTGTTAGAGGCCAATGACGATGGTATTGCTAATGGCAGTATGAATATAGTGCTCACCAACGGATCATTGAGCAAGACAAGTACTACATTGGTTTTTGATGGTGGTATTGATTTACCGGATAATCTAGCCGATTTGGGCTTCACTCAAGACCTTTCAATAGAGGGCATGACTCTTTTGGACTTGGATGCTTCAAACAATCAAGAGCTTTACAATGAGGAACGTAATTTTTCTGAAAATATTGACCTAGATGGGCTTGCAGTCCCTATCAATATCAGCAGCAGAATATCCACTACTAAGATAAATTTTCACGAAAACAAGGCGCTTAATGGGACAAATTACACCAATGTTTTTGAGGGTGAGTTCTCCTTAAATATCGAAATTTTAGGTACATTTTCAGTAGCAGGCATCAGCCAAACAATCCCTATTTTAGATGAACAAGACGTACTAAAAACAAGCTACTATTATGTAGAAAATATTGGTCTTGTTAGAGCTGAAACAGTTCAAGGCATCAGTCTCTCCGCACAATTAACCACACTACTTTCCCTTTCGGGTGTGGACTTAGACATTCCAACAAACGTATCCATAGAAAATATTGAAGAATTAGTTGATTTCGCACTAAGTGACTAAGAACGGAATACCAAAACAATAAACACGGAATAGAGCAATACCAAAAAGAAACCCTCCTTGAATTGAAGTTTGTTTCGTTTTTTCAGTACAACCAAGGGCAGTATAATGACTGCAAACACTAGCATCCAAAGTATGTCTCTGGATAAAATTTGAGAATCATCTACAGGAATTGATTTTATAATTGAAGTTAATCCTAAAACAGAACCAATATTAAAAATATTAGACCCAATAAGGTTTCCTAGTGAAATAGCCTTTTCATTTTTAATTAGAGCA
>Ga0228662_1001206_pt1 | contig 10956 bp, 16 predicted proteins | sample 76DmetaG_FD_183173 | JGI IMG/M metagenome (GOLD analysis project Ga0228662, IMG submission 183173) | Seawater microbial communities from Monterey Bay, California, United States - 76D | ecosystem: Environmental > Aquatic > Marine > Coastal | place: USA: California | collected 2016-11-10
TAAATGGATAATAATTATTAAGAAAATTAAAATATCAGATTAATTATCTAAGGTATAGTAGCTCAATTTGATATATAAAATTCTCTCCAATGAAAAAATTATTTAGTTTAATTTTTGCTTTCCTGATTATCAATCCTATCTTTGCAGAGGATGATTTTTATGATACCGCTCATCAATTAGCAACTTGTTCTGGAACTTTTGAAATATCTGCAGAATTATTTGGCATTATGGGCGGTAGCGAAGCTGAAACAACCGTAGTAAAAGAAAAAGCAAATGGATGGTTTATAGGTTCTGTTGTGTTTTTTATGACAGATGGTATGACTTCTGAAGGTGCATGGAGTAGTGCTCAAGGCGTAAAAGATACTGAAATGTCGTATTGGATGGCAAGAATAGAGTCTTCTCAAGACGAATATGCTAGTGAGGATGAAAACATGGAATCATTTTTTAAGGTAGTTACTGAGCTAGGTGAAATTAATACAAACGAATGTATTCTTTATGGTGAGTTAGTCGAAGAGGCAATTAAAGTATACAGACAGATGGCTTATAGCTCCTAATTCTTAAGCTCGGACACTGTAAATATGGAATTTTGATGAAGAATGAATAATCACTATTGATTACCAAATAAAGTAGTTATATAATTTATAAGAAATAAAGGATTGGCTCACCTCACGAACTAGGTATTTGTTCCATATTGTGTACCTTAGGATTTCCCTTAAAACACTAAAAAGGAGGTAGGTATGTCATACCAAAACCAATCTAATAAAGACCACTTAGATATCATCATAGGACCACCAGGTCAGGAAAGGCTCATTGATTCCCTATATCGTTGTGCTGAAAAGCATAATATGACTATTGATGAAGCCTGGTCAAAGCACGTAGAAAATAGAGCTGATAATCTCATGAAGCCTTTTTTAAGCTTTGATAGTTTTAGCGATATCTTTACCGCTTTTCTAGGAGAGGAGATTTATGTTCAGGATTACTTTTTAAGTCACTACTATGCTTTTTCTTCAAACGGAATGCTAATGGCTAGAATCAAAAATCCTGAGGATAGGCAAAAATATACAGCACCAGCTCTTAATTTTCAGGCTAAGAACTTGCTTGATGTTAATGGCAATCCAATAAATATAAGAAGATTTGATTCCGATAGGAGGAAACAATTCCAAGAATTATTTATGCTTATATTTAATGCAAGTTGGGCGTATGTGACTATTTCATATGATTATATGCCCATAAAAAAGGGGGCTAAATAATGCAAATTGATAAAAATACTCAAGCAGCTTTTTATTTTTATTCAGAGATGGTTAAAGATAGTCGTGGTTTAAGTCCATGTGGTGCAGACGCAGACTGGTTTGTTTCTTTACCTTATGCTGAAAGACAGGCTGAGATTCAGAGACATATCGATAGCGTTAATGAGATGACTGAGTTTATAGAAGCTGAACGCAAAGCTGATGTTAAATACTTAGAATCGTTTAGTGATTTTAATGAAAAGCAATTATCTGACTAGGTTTGCTTTGCTTAAGCATCTATGGTTTAATAGTTATTTCAAATTGACCTATAATAAATATTATGAAGAAGCTACTTATATTAATATTAATTTTCTCAACTCAGGTGCTTTCTGAAGATAGCAAAGTATATTTTTGCAATGAGAGCAAACATGTAACCCTAACCAGTGATGATGGAAAAATTACAAACTATCAACCAGGCTCTTTCAGCTTCAAAGTTGAAAACCATAATACATACGAACTTGTGAAAATGGTTGGTCCAATTTTTGGGGGCAAAGACCACCCTCTAGGCCCATACACTGCTTTAGATGTAAGAAATAACGATATTTATGAGTTAGTAGCATATACTAACGGTACTGATAAGCGATTAATGTCATACTCAAAAGATGATGGTGAATTCCAGTATAGTAATCATAGTTCAATGGGTGTTAGGGTAGTTCAAGCTACATGCTCAATCATCAGTGGTTAATTGGTATTTAAAAGCGAGAGATAATTACAAAAGATTTCAAGCTTTTAATGAAAAGAACTATGTTGAAAATATAAATGAAGAACCCTACTTTTTTGACGCAACTCAGGCAAGAAAATACTCAAAAAAGCTTTTAAACAATACTAAAAGATTATTGTATTCAATTTGGTTGTTTTTCTTTAGAGAGCTACAGTTTGAAAATGAAATAGATTACGACAAGGGTATTGGAAAAGAGACTCATTTATTTTAAATCATCTTATAATTCACAAACTCTCACTCTCACATCAGAGATGTTTTCACATATATTTGAACTATAACTTATTTATGGGTTAATCTACACCATAAATTCATCAACAAAACATAAATCAATTGAGCTTGCTTTGTAGAATTGTATGTGTTGTTCTCCTAAATCTAAAGTGAGATTAGATTGAATAGCGAGCATTCTCACATCAAAGGTGCCTCTCCTAATTTCCTTTGAGTGCTCGCTTTAAACTTGGCAATTAATGAAACGACTATTACTACTTTTCTGCTTCACCTCATTAAGTGTATCCGCCAGTCAAGAACAAATGATGTCAATTATTAATAAAAAAGCTGAAATGACACCAGAAGATTATTTGGAAAAAATACTTCAAGGTACGGTATGTAAATGGGAGCTTAGTGAAGAGGAAAGATTATTTATAGAAAACTATTAATAATACTTGTTCTATTTACTCAGGTCATCTATGCTGAGGATGACAGCTATCTTATCGATGATAGCCTTGCAATGGCTAGACAAGGTGAGTTTGTTCGAGCATCACAACTAATTGTTGATTTAGCAAATAAAGGCAACTCAACAGCGCAGTATGTGCTCTCAATGTACTTCAGAGACCCTAATGCCTTAAACATACCAGAACTTGGGGAGATGTGGCTCATGAGAGCTGCTGAAAATAACAATCCCAAGGCTCAATATGATTTAGGTTGGCGACTTGCCGCTGGCTGGAAGAATGACTCAGTTGAGGATATCGTGGAAATGATATATTGGTTTGAAAGAGCAACCTTCAACGGCAGCGAAGACGCTTATGCGAACTTGGCAACGTTGTATGAAAACGAGTTTAGAGATGTATTGGCTGAGATGGAAGTTGCTGCTAATGAAGGGAATGCTATGGCCCAGTTTAATCTTGGGTGGATTAATGCAAGAGGACTTTATAGTTCAGAGGGATTAATGCAGGATATGAATGTTGCCAAGGCTTGGTTTGAAAAGTCTGCTAAGCTAGGATTTACGGATGCGATTGAGGTGCTCGAGAAAAACTTTTAAATATGAATAATCAAATTGATAAAGCATCAATCAATGAATACAAGCGTAATTGGGGAATAGTTAGCGTTTTTGGTTTACTATCAATGTGGTTATCATCCTTAGGTCCTCATGAATGCTCACCTGTTGTTGGATGTGGACCTGAAATTCTATTTGGTTTGATTATAGTTGGCTCACTTTTAGTAATAGTTATCCGCTTGTTTAAAAGAAGCCTATTTGAACTTATAACACCTGTAATGCTTCTAGCATTTTCTTATCTAAGTCTTTATATTTTTGTATCCAATACAGTATAAAAAAACTACATTCTCTTGTTTAATACTGAAACCATATAAGAATACCAAAAATTAGTATTATCTAGTGCCGCAAAAATAAAAGTCACTGATGGTCGATGACCATACGATTGTTAGCTAAGATAAACTTAGAAGAAACTATACTAAATAACTATATATAAATTATTTATGTATTGCTAAGTTTTTGGAAGTCTTTATACCTAGAATATTCAAAAAATATTAAGGTTGTTATATAGTGTATAGTATTTCTTCTTTAGTGTAATCTAGGTCTATCTGAGAGAGTTTGTTTCTAGTGTTTTTATTAAAACATATTATACCATATTTTGAGAAAAAAGTGGAGGGTAATTGCTAATAAATACTACTTCAATAGTTTTAATATTAGTATTAAAATCAATAAGTTATGTTATTACTAGTATAAACCATATTTATAGCCTCACAGAGCTCCAAATTCGCCATCCTAGAACACTTAAAACACTTAGAAAGTAATGACCTTGTTTAGTACTTATAGTAGTTCTAATTAAGTCTTATTCACATTACTTTTGCTATACAATTTTAGTAAAGATGAAAATAGATGATTTAATAGTTGGCAGCAAATATACAAACAATGATATTTGTAAAGCCTTCCTTTGTTCTCCGCAAGGAGGAATGAAACGCTCTAAAAGAACTAACACCTTAGTTCTAATATCCAACCATATTAAATCAATAATTTACGATGATAGATGGCTTAATAATAAGTTCTACTATACTGGAATGGGTTCATTAGGAAATCAAACTCTTAAAGGCAACCAAAATATTACACTTTATGAATCCAACACAAATGGTGTTGATGTGCATCTTTTTGAGGTATTTGTAAACAAAGTGAATACTTATATGGGTAGAGTGCAATTAGCCGACAAACCCTTTCAGGAAAAACAAGATGATGCTAATGGATATATTCGTAAAGTCTGGGTTTTTCCCTTGCAACTTATTGACGAGGGAAAACCAGTAAGAATGGACGAACTAGATAAAGTCTTCCAGGATGAATTTAGAGAGTCTCAGAAGTTAAGTATTAAAGAACTTGAAGATAGAATTGATAAAACTGTAAAGCAGCCTGGAAGCAGAGACTCAACTACTCGAGTCTTTCAAAGAAGTCCATTTATTAAGGACTATACTTTAAGGCGTGCTAATGGAAGATGCGAGCTTTGTAGTCAAAAAGCTCCATTTAACAAGCCAAATGGCGAGCCTTATCTTGAAGTACATCACATAAAACATCTTGCTGATGGTGGTGAAGACACAATAGAAAATGCTGTAGCCTTATGCCCAAATTGCCACAGAATGATGCATTCTTTAAACAGAAAAAGTGACATAGATATTTTAATTTTGGCAAACAAAGCAAGAAGAACCTAAATTTTATAATTTTTACATCTGACCCAGTTTCCCCGATTAACTAGTTTTTCAAAAGGGGTGCCCTACTCCTTCTCTACAGCCATTTTATTGGTATAAAAAAACGTGCCTTTTTGCGTGCACTTAAGTATATTTTTGGCTATAAAAGTGCCATTTTGTATGATAGACTTACTATTGATTATTTATGGACTACTTGTCCTTTTTTAGTTATAGGTAAAGGGTAGCTCATCCTTTTCACGAAGTGAAACAGGATGTGAACGAAGTGAACAGCTGGTAGAGCCCCGGATTGTGATTCCGGTTGTCGCGGGTTCGAGCCCCGTTTCTCGCCCCACTCCATTTTCAAAATTTTTTGGTATACTCACTAGCAGTGAAATATAATCTCGGGTTCTTATGAAAACCTATAAAGTTTTTAGTCATCCAACGAAAGAAGTAAAAGCTGTGAAGACAGGTTTTGCATGGCTAGCAATACCATTTGTGACCTTCCTTCCTTTCCTTCCTGTATGGTTTTTATTTCGTGGTCTTTGGAAGATTTTCATTGCCTACATTCTAACCATTCTTATTCTTGCAAGCATTGATTATGAAATCTACGGTGAATTAGGTTTTTTTAATTTCTCAAATTCAAACGATCTTCAGATAATTATTGTCATCATTGAAATGGTTATTCTACTATTACCAGCCTTTAAAGGTAATGAGTGGACATCACTAAACTTATTGAACAAGGGATATAAAGTATCATTTTCAGTCCAAGCTTCAAGCAAAAAAGAGGCGCTAGAGTTGGCTCAAAATAAAAAAATTGATTACGATATGATTTATTGAAGACAAAAAAAATCCCATATTAAATGTCATGGGATTTTTAAAAAGCGTATGAAGAGAGTACTAAAAAATACTTGTTACCGCCCCCCAAATACCGCCCACTACATTTCCAACTCCATCAACTGCAGCAGCAGGTACAGCCATTATAGTGTCCATGCAACCACTAACAAGCAAAGCTAAAACAGCAACAAATAAAAATCTTAATTTCATTTTTAGACTCCTTAATTATTCGAAATTTTATTATAAAGTACTTTAAATTAATTATTCAATCAAATTAGATATTTAATGACATTAGCTATTAAATTTATAAATAGCTCAATTTAGAGTATATTTAACTTGAAGATAATTAAAAAAAATTAAAAATGAAATTACTCTTTAGACAAATATCTTTAGTATTAATTATACTTTTCTCTGTAAATTCCTTTGCGACTTCACTGGCTGAAGATGCTCAAAATCGAGGGATTAATGAAACCTGTGCAAACTATCTTGGACAATTAGAATCTTCTTACAATTTAAGTGGTTTAAATATTACGATTGCACATCCAGAAAGCCCATCTTTACTTCCATCCCTTCACATATCTTCACACAAATATAATAATGGGAGCTCCTCATTCTCTGCAACTTTGGTGCCAGATGATGAATACTGCTACTTATCGACTGTTTTAGTAACAGCAATAAACAACCAATCATGTTCTGAGATTGCTCAGATTAAGTCAGAGAGTGATGAAAACTTGAAAGTATCTGTTTATGCAGATGGAAATTACACTATTCTTACTCCTTCAGATGGCTCTTTCCAGGCAATCCTTACTTCATCGGGTGCTAATAGCTGCACAATGGCTGAAACAAGAATGATGTGGCCTGGAAAATAACAACTAAACTAGTCTCTTTTATTGAAAATTCATCAATATCACATAATTAAAGAAATATTTCTTTATATAATATTTTTAAAATCTAAATATTAAGGAATAAGTTAATGCAAAGAATACTCCTCTTTTTACTGACTAACATTGCAATAATGGTGATCTTAAGTATCACTCTGAGAATACTTGGAGTCGATAGCCTCTTGATGCAGAATGGGAGCAATTTAAATATCAATGCACTAGTCATTTTTTCTGGAGTTTTTGGCTTTGGTGGAGCTTTTATTTCACTTGCCATTTCCAAGTGGATGGCAAAAAGAATGACTGGTGCAAAAGTTATCTCCAGCCCCTCAAACAATATCGAAAAATGGCTTATTGAAACCGTAGAAAATCAATCTAAAACAGTAGGCATCAAAATGCCTGAAGTTGCTATTTTTCCTTCTAACCAAATGAACGCATTTGCAACTGGTGCTTCAAAGAACAATGCACTCGTTGCGGTTTCTCAAGGTTTACTTGACAATATGACTCAGGGAGAAATTGAGGCTGTCGTAGGTCATGAAATGAGTCATGTTGCGAATGGTGACATGGTGACTCTAACTTTGATTCAGGGGGTAGTCAATACTTTCGTTATTTTCTTTTCACGAGTTATTGGTCACATTGTCGATCGGGTCATTTTAAAAAATCAGCGTGGCTATGGGATTGGCTACTTTGTTACAACTATTTTTGCACAGGTCATCCTGTCCATTTTAGCTAGTGTTATAGTAATGTACTTTTCAAGAAAAAGAGAATATATTGCTGACACAGGTGGGGCAGATTTAGCTGGACATCAAAATATGATTAATGCTCTTAAAAGTCTTGGTCAGAAAGAGCCTGAAGCACTTCCAGAACAACTAGCAGCATTTGGAATAGGGGAAAAACCAAAGTCTAATCGTTCTCAATTATGGTCCTCACACCCACCTTTAGAAGATAGAATAAGGGCACTTGAAAAAAGAGCTCAAGAGTTAAATAAATAAAACTAATGGCAATCTCAATTAAGTCAGCAAATCAAATTGATAAGATGCGAACAGCTGGAAAGCTAGCATCTAGCGTATTAGAAATGATTGGTGACCATGTTAAAACTGGAATAACTACAGAGAAACTTGACCAAATTTGTCATGACTTTATAGTTAATGACCTCGACTGCATCCCAGCTCCACTCAATTACAACGGCTTTCCAAAGTCGATATGTACTTCTGTTAATAACGTTGTATGCCATGGAATACCTAGTGAAAAAAAATTAAAAAAAGGTGACATTATCAACATAGATATCACAGTTATAAAAGATGGATTCCATGGTGATACATCTAAAATGTTTATTATTGGAAAACCTAGCGTCAAAGCTCAGAAAATATGCAATGTAGCCAGAGAATCAATGATGTTAGGTATTGATATAGTTAAGCCTGGAATTCATTTAGGTGAAATTGGTAGAGTTATTGGAGATTATGTATACAGTAAAAACTGCTCAGTGGTGAGAGATTATTGCGGTCATGGAATTGGAGAAGTTTTTCATGAGTTACCCCAGGTTATTCATTATGATGATGGCAAAATCAATCAAAGCCCTATTTTAGAGCCAGGCATGACTTTTACGATAGAACCAATGATAAATCTTGGAGGATACGAGGTAGTCACATCAAGAATAGATGGCTGGACCGTAACCACGAAAGATAGATCTCTTTCAGCTCAATGGGAACACACTATTTTAGTGACTGAAACGGGACATGAAATCTTGACTCTTCGCTCAGAGGAAACTAATTTATAACCTATTCAGATTCACTCTCTGAGTTTTAAATTACTACTCCAGCTTGTGTTAAAATAACCGTTTTTCAGACTTACTTATTTAGTTCAGTGAAGCGCTTAAGAAATTACTTTATATCTGGGCTCCTTTTTTGGATTCCATTAGCCTTAAGTGTGCTGGTTATTAAATTCTTCTTAGAAGTTGTTAATAATTTAGTCCCTACCAGGTTACTACCTGAATCCCTACTTAACTTAGATACAACAATACCTGGCTCAGGAATTATTCTTGTTATTTTCATTATTCTAATCACTGGAGCATTAGTAACAAATATCATAGGTAGAAAGCTAGTAGATCTTTGGGAAAGAGTACTCAATAAAATTCCTGGCTTTAGAAATATTTATAATGCTCTTAAGAAAATTTCATCCACAGTTCTCAATACTTCTAGCGATAGCTTTAGAAAAGCCTTTTTAATTCAATATCCTAGCAAAGGGATTTGGGTTGTTGCCTTTCAATCTGGTGACTATGAGGGTGAAGTTAAAAATATCATTGGAGAAGAGGTAATCAATCTATTTGTTCCAACGACACCTAACCCTACTTCAGGGTTCTTTGTAATGATGCCTAAGAAAGATGCCTATGAATTACAAATGACAGTCGAAGAGGCTTTCAAGTTAGTTATCTCAGCTGGAGTTGTCACTCCTGAAAATTTAAAGATTAAGGAGAAGAAATGAGAACGCATTTTTGTGGGGAATTAAGTAAAGCAAACCTCAACGATGAGGTCAAACTTTGCGGCTGGGTTAACAGAAGGCGTGATCACGGAGGAGTAATATTTCTCGATGTCAGAGATAAAAAAGGAATCTCACAGGTAGTTATTAACCCTGAAACAGCTGAGACTTTTAAGGTTGCTGAAACCATCAGGAATGAGTTTGTACTGCAAATTACTGGAAAAGTTCTTGCTAGAGACTCAGAGATGGTCAATAACAAAATTCCAACTGGTGAAATTGAGGTTCTTGCTCAGCATATTGAGATTTTGAACAACTCAAAGCCAATGCCATTTCAGCTTGACTCTATGGAAACCTCAGAAGAAGTCAGGTTGAAGTATCGCTACTTAGACCTTCGAAGAGATGAGATGCAAAAGAGACTTCGCCTAAGATCTAAAGTGACTCACTTTATGCGTGATTTTATGGATAAGAACGACTTCCTCGATATAGAAACTCCTTTTTTAACCAAAGCAACACCTGAAGGTGCTAGAGATTATCTTGTCCCCTCGAGGACACATGAAGGCAGCTTTTTTGCTCTTCCACAATCACCTCAGCTGTTCAAGCAGCTCCTGATGATGTCTGGTTTCGAAAGATATTACCAAATTGTTAAATGCTTTAGAGATGAAGACTTGAGAGCAGACAGGCAGCCAGAATTCACTCAGCTAGATGTTGAGACCTCATTCATGAATGAAGAAGAAATTACAACGCTCATGGAAGAAATGATTAGAGGTCTTTTCGCAGAGGTTGGTAATGTTGAGCTTCCATCTAAATTTCCTTCAATTTCTTATGCTGAAGCAATCAAGCTTTATGGCGTTGATAGGCCTGACCTCAGAATTCCACTCCATATGGTTGATGTCAATGAAGTGGTAAAAGATGTTGAATTCAAAGTTTTTTCTGGGCCCGCGAATGATAAAAAAGGAAGGGTTGCAGCGCTTAAAGTTGATGGTGGCGCCTCAATCAGTCGTAAACAAATTGATGATTACACCAAATTTGTTAGTATTTATGGTGCCAAAGGACTTGCATACATCAAGCTGAATGAAGATGGCCCCTCATCACCAATCATTAAATTTTTAGGGGATGATGTCACCCAAAAAGTTATAGATTTGACTGAGGCGAAAACTGGAGATATTATCTTTTTTGGTGCAGACAAATCTAAAGTTGTTAATGAAGCATTGGGCAACCTTAGGGAGAAACTGGGCCATGATTTAAACTTATTCAACAAAGAATGGGCGCCAGTTTGGGTCATGGACTTTCCAATGTTTGAGGTGTCAGATGATGGCTCATTGAACGCGATTCACCATCCATTTACTGCTCCAAGCGTCGACTCAAAATCTTTAAAAAACAATCCCGAAGAGTCACTCTCAAGAGCCTATGACCTTGTAATTAACGGCTCTGAGGTTGGAGGTGGGTCTATAAGAATTCATCAAAGTGATATGCAAAAAACTGTCTTAAACCTTTTAGGTATTGATGATGAAGAAGCAAGAGAGAAATTTGGCTTCCTATTAGATGCTCTAGATTATGGATGCCCTCCGCATGGAGGAATAGCTTTTGGACTCGATAGACTAGTCATGACTCTAAGCAAAACTGAATCCATCAGAGACGTTATCGCTTTCCCTAAAACTCAAACAGCAGCTTGTCTTCTTACTGATGCACCATCTGTTGTTTCCAAGTCTCAACTCAAAGAATTAAATATTAAGGTTGCCCTACCAAAAAATCAGTAATGCAAAACATAGTTATAGATCAATCTATTGAAGAGTCAATTAAAGAAGCGCTGAAGCAGAATAACGCCACCCTGGTGGCTCACTATTATGTAAGCGCCGAC
>Ga0228662_1001208_pt1 | contig 10940 bp, 9 predicted proteins | sample 76DmetaG_FD_183173 | JGI IMG/M metagenome (GOLD analysis project Ga0228662, IMG submission 183173) | Seawater microbial communities from Monterey Bay, California, United States - 76D | ecosystem: Environmental > Aquatic > Marine > Coastal | place: USA: California | collected 2016-11-10
ATCCAGGAAAACCCTCAGACCATGGAGATGGCCATCTCATGATATGTCTTTCATCAGCTTTTTTCCACAATGCAAAATCTTGGGGATTTTTTTTATCAGATTGACCATCCAAAACTCTTGTATTATGGATAGCATCTTCAATTTTTCTACCAGATAGTATTCCGTAATGATTACTCTCATTATAAGCTACAACATCAAAATACACGGAACCATTAACTTCATAACCGAAACCTTTTTCAATGATTTCTTTTATCATTTCAATTTGTTCTACAATATGACCAGTAGCCGTAGGTTCTATACTTGGTGGTAAAAAATTATATTTTTTTAACACGTCATGAAAATCTACAGTATAACGCTGAACAACCTCCATAGGTTCAATTTGTTCTAAACGTGCTTTTTTGGATATTCTGTCTTCCCCCTCATCTGCATCATTCTCTAAATGACCAGCATCTGTTATGTTTCTAACATATCTAACTTTGTAGCCTAAATGAGTAAAATAACGGAAAGCTACATCAAAAAACATAAATGTTCTCAAATTACCTAGATGAGCATTACTGTATACTGTTGGGCCACATACATACATCCCTATATGACCTTCATGAACAGGCTTAAATAATTCTTTACTCTTAGTAAGTGAATTGTATATTTTTAATTGATTCTCCTTGTAGAGTTTCATAAAAAAGTAGATATTTTTTGTGGGTTAAAGATAGTTACTTTATCAACAATACAGAAATAGTAATCTCTATTAAATTTACTAGTTTTTGTGTTTATTATTTAGATAATAAATATTAAAATACTTTAACACTATTTGGAGTTTTTTTAAATGATCTCTTTTTACACCATTTTTATTTATAAATTTACATTGAAATTATGGCTAAAAGAAAAATTTCAACATTGTTTAAAATAGAAGGTGTTTCAAAACAAGAGACAACTAGTAAAATTGCTGCCAAAAAAATTCAATTAAATAGAAATAAAATTCCTTCAGCTAAAAAATTTATTTCTGAAATTTTGGCTGGTAATATTAGCTTTTTAAGCAGAGCTATTACGTTAATAGAAAGTTCTAACAAGAAACATCAAGAAAAAGCAACCATTATTTTAAATGGATGTTTACCTCATGCAAACAAATCAATAAGAATTGGTATAACTGGGGTGCCAGGTGTAGGAAAAAGCACCTTCATAGAAGCATTAGGAATGCAATTAACTAAAAAAAAGAAAAAAGTTGCAGTACTAGCTATAGATCCGAGTAGTTCTATCAATAAAGGGAGTATTTTGGGTGATAAAACCAGAATGGAGGAATTAGTTAATAACAAACATGCTTTTATTAGACCCTCACCTGCGGGTACTTCTTTGGGTGGAGTTGCCCAAAAAACAAGAGAAACTATTATTTTGTGCGAGGCAGCTGGTTATGATACCATCATTATAGAAACGGTTGGGGTAGGTCAAAGTGAAACCATGGTGCATTCTATGGTAGATTTTTTCTTACTTCTAAAAATAGCTGGTGCGGGGGATGAACTACAAGGAATAAAAAGAGGTATTATTGAAATGGCAGATGCCATCATTATCAATAAATCTGACGGAGAAAATATTAGAAATGCTAGTATTGCCAAGGTTGATTTCACTAGAGCACTTCACTTATATCCTCAAAAAACTAGTGGATGGAAGCCAAAAGTTTTAACAGCTAGTGCCCTTGAAGGTAAAGGAGTAAACGAAGTGATGGAGATGATTGAAAGCTACATATTATTAGTGAAAAAAAATAATTTCTTTGTTTCTAATAGAAATCATCAAAATATTTCATGGCTAAAAGCTATTATTGAAAAGAACTTACATGATTCTTTTTACAAAAACAATAAGAATCATATTGCCTTAAAAAAGGAAATTGAATTATTAGAAAATAATGAAACTACTCCTTTTTCATCTGCGAAAAAATTATTAAAAAATTATAATGGATAAATTTTTACAGCAGAAATACCTATTACCCATAGTGATTTTTATTTTTTTTATTGTTAATAGTATTCAAGGTAATTATACAGAATTATTACCAGATGAAGCTTATTATTGGGTGTACAGTAAATATATGAATTGGGGGTTTTTTGATCACCCTCCTTTAGTTGCTGTATGGGTTAAAATCAGTGATTTTCTATTTAATAATGAAATGGGGGTCCGTTTTTTTTCGTCAGTTTCATTTAGCTTACTTGTTTACTTACTTTGGAACACTTCGGATCATCCAAAAAAAAATAGATTCACTTGGTTATTTCTTCTACTCATTTTTTCAACAGCATTATTAAATGTTTATGGTTTTATAACTACTCCAGACACCCCTTTATTACTATTCTTTTCTCTATTTTTATTTGCCTATAAAAAATATCTTACAAAAAAAAATACGGTTAGTTATCTCTTACTAACACTATCTATTGCTGGGATGATGTACAGCAAATATCAAGGAGTTTTAATTGTATTTTTTGTGGTAGTTTCTAATTGGAAATTAGTAAAAGATTACAAACTATGGTTAGTTTGTTTAGGTGTAATTATACTTTATATTCCACATCTAACCTGGCAATATATGAATGATTTCCCTTCCATACGATATCATTTGTATGAAAGAGCTTCCGTAGCTAGCTATAGAATAGAGTATTCTTTAATGCATTTTGTAAATGCTATTGCTATATTAGGTTTTACTTTTATTATTATATATAAAGCTTTTTTTAAGAGAATTAAAAGCACCAACCAATATCACAAGGGCTTAAATTATATTATTTCAGGATTTTTTATATTTTTTTTACTTTCTTCTTTTAGAGGGCACGTTCAAGCACAATGGATAGCTCCAATTATGCTTCCATTAATATTAATAACGTTTGAATATCTTTTAGATAACCAAAAACTAATTAAACTATTTAATTACTTAGCTTTTGTAAATATTATAATCATAATAATAGCAAGAATAATTATTGCCAATGAAGGAATTATTCCTGTTAAATTAGAATTTCACGGGAATAAAGAATGGGCTCTTAAAGCAAAAAAATTAACGCAAAATACAGATAGAGTATTTATAAACAGCTTTCAGAATACAGCTATTTTTTGGTTTTACACAAAAGAAAAGCCTCATTATCAGAAAAATTTTTTAGGAAGAAAAAATCAATTCAAATTCATACCTGGGAATAAAACATTTTTATCTGATTCGGTATCCTATTTTACAAGAACTTCAAGAGACTACTCAGAAATAAAAATGAGCAGCGGTAAAGATTCTATTTTTATTTCCTTCATTAAAGATTACAGATCTTTATTTGAAATTAAAATTGATTTGATTAATTCGGATGAAGTAATCATTAAAAATAATTCTAAAAATTTCATCAAAGCTAGCCTTGAAAACCCCTATGATTTTGATATTGATTTTAAAGATATTTTTATAGAAATAGTTTTTCAAAATAAAAAAGGAAATGAAATTTATAGTATTCCGGCAAAAATAGATTTAGAAAGAATTAAAGCCTCAAGTAAGGAAAATATTTCACTTGAGTTTTACCCATCTATCACAAATAGTTTAGATGAGTATCCACATCTTGGCATAGGAATTAAAACTGCTAATAATATGGATTTGGTAAAAGTAAGTTCATTACATAGGTATTTAATTATTGATTAATTATAAAAAATTAAACCCTTTTTATAGATTTGCATTATTAAACAATTCAGATGAATAAACAATTCCCTAACTACATAAAATATATCCTATCAAATATTGGTTTTCTGTTTGTTTACCTTTTCTTTTTTAGGCTTATTTTTTTCTTTTTTATCGCCAATTTTGAATCAGTTTCTATAGAAGAAATTCAAACAGCGTTCAGTTATGGTATTAGGTTTGATTTAAAACTAGTAATTCTAAGCTACTTCCCTCTTTCTTTACTTATTCTTTCTACTAACTATCTTTTCTTTAAGAAGAAGGTTTTTAGAAAAATAGCTATTACCTATCACATACTATTATATCTATTATTAACTATTATTTATTTAATAGATATTGGCTACTATAATTATTTGTTTAGTAGACTTGATGCATCTTCATTAAGATTTCTTAGCAACTTAAAAATATCTTCTCAATTAGTTGTTGAAACGTATCCAGTTTACAAGGGGTTGTTTGCTTTGATTTTTTTATTTGTATTCATCCGTTTTATAAGTATTAAATTATTTGATAAAATAGCTAGAAAAGATGTCATTTTTCTTTCAAAAAAAATGAAAGCAGTGTATTTTATCTGTACATTTTTATTACTATCGTTTGGAGTTTATGGAAGTATAACACACTACCCCCTTCGTTGGAGTGAAGCTTTTTTTTCAAAAAACAATTCAGTTAACCAATTTGCATTAAACCCAGTTCTAAATTTTTTTGATACTTACAATTTTAGAAATGATGGTGTAAACAATGAATTAACCAAAGCTTACTTTCCAATCATTGCAGATTACCTGGGTTTATCAAAAGACTCTATTTCATTTAAAAGAGAGGTTACTTTTGACTCTATTCACAAGCAAAAACCTAATCTTGTAATAGTGATGCTAGAATCAGTAGGTTCTGTTGCGTTAGGATACGAAGGTAATGTTGCTAACGCTACTAAAAACATTGATCAGATTATCAAAGAAAGTACTTATTTTGAAAACTTTTATGTACATAAACCAGGAACAGCTGCCACTGTCTTTTCAAGTATTACAGGACTTCCAGATATAGACACCAAAGAAACTGCCTCAAGGAATTTGAGAGTAATCGATCAAAAAATCATATTTGATCAGTTTGAAGGATATGAAAAATTGTATTTGCTTGGGGGAAGTGCTAATTGGGCAAATATTAGAGGGGTGTTTAAATCAAATATAAAAAACTTAAAGATTTATGAAGAAGGCAGCTACAAAGTAGAGAACCGAGCTGATGTTTGGGGTATTGATGATTATGATTTATTTAGTGAATCTGATAAAATTTTTAAAAATCTTCATTCATCTAAAAAACCCTTTGTAGCCTATGTTCAAACTGCAACAAATCATAGGCCTTTTTCAGTTCCTCAAAGTAAAGAATCATATAGGCCGCTTGTTGAAGGTGATATAGATAAAACTACCTTAAAAGAATCTGGATTCATTTCATTGGCTCAACTGAATGCTCTAAGATATTTAGACTTTAATGTGAAAGCTTTCTTAAATAAAGCAAAAAAATCTGGATATTATGAAAATACAATTTTTGCATTTTTTGGAGATCATAATACTTCTATGAATGAAACAAAATCATTTAAAAAAGAATTTGATTTAGGTTTTCAAGTTCATCATGTACCCTTCTTTATTCATGCACCAAAATACCTTAAACCTCAAAAAATATCTACGATCTCCAAGCTGTCAGATTTGTTTCCAACTTTAGCAACGGTGGCTAAATCTGATTATACTAATTTTACTCTAGGATCTAACGCATTAGATACACTAAATACGAATTCATTTGGTTTTCTTTATATAAAAATTAAGGGGGAGCCAGGTATCGGATTAATTCAAAATAATTTTTATTACACAAAAACCATTCAAAATAATTTTAAAAGTTTATACAAAATTTCGGATAAAGAAAATAAAGATGTCAGTGATTTATATCCTGATACAGCATCTTCAATGGATAGCCTTTTATCATCTTACTACCACAGTACCAAATATTTATACTACAATAATAAGAAATAATTTTAGAGAGTTTCTTTTTACTTCCTCTTTCAAAGTTTCTAAAAATCAATTAGAAAAATAAAAATATTATTTATTGAACATAGTCGTTAAACGTAATTTTTGCTGAAGTTTATAAAATAGGTATCCAAAAAATATTCCAGCTAAATAACCTGAAATTACGTCTAATGGGAAGTGAACAGCTAGATATATACGGCTATAACCAAAGAGTAATGGGAATAGTATTAAAAAATAAATGTATTTAACATGCCTTTTTAAAAGTAAAATAATAAAAAAAGTAAAGGTCATTGAAGAAGCAGCATGACCAGAATAAAAGCTAAAGCTACTTGGTTTATAGTCAAATTGTCGAATATATTGAATTACTCCATCTGTATTACATGGCCTTAAACGTTCAAATGTATTCTTAATAAAATTAGTGAATTGGTCTGAAAATGTGATTAATAAAATTAAGAATAACAACAGTAAACCACCGCTTTTCCAACCAAATTTTTTAAAAATTAAGAATAACACAAGAGCAAACAATGGAGACCAATTAAATTGATTTGTAATTGCAAACCAAAAACTGTCCCATTGTTCACTACCTAAATTGTTAAGAAAAATAAGTAACTCCTTGTCAATTTGTGTTATTCTATCAAACAATTTATTTGCCTACTTTTAATAATTCAAGTTCAAATATTAAATCAGCTTTTTTAGGAAACGGTCCTCCTCCAGCTTCACCATAACCTAAATAATAAGGAATAAATAATCTAGCTTCTCCACCTACTCTCATTTTCATGATAGCTTCTTTAACTCCAGGTATTAAGGGCTGTTTGTCTAAGGTGAATTTAAATGGAGTTCCTTCTTTAGTAGACTGTATCAATTTCCCATCAGCTAAATACATTTTGTAACTAATTGAAGTTTCTACAGAAGATTTAAATCTTTTTCCTCTACCTCTCTTAAGTGTTAAAATTTGCAATCCAGACTCTTGCTTTTTTGCTTTTTTAACTCCCATTTTTTCATAAAAAACTTCTTGATCTTTAGCAAATTTAACTAACCTTTCCTTTTCAATTTTTTCCATTTGAGCTAATCTCTCTAATTCTTTTTCAGCACTTTTTGAAATTTCATCTTCAAATACTTTTACAGCATCAAATCCCTTTGCTTCTTTACCTTTTCTGACTATAGTTAGCTTTTTAATTACATCTGTTTTTACTATGGAATCTAAAATATCTAAGTTACTAACAACTTTCCCAAAAACAGAATGACATCCAACTCTAGGGTTGCTGCAATCTTTTAATTCATTTTCATTAGTATATGCATCTAACCAAGGAGTTGGTTTATAAGTGATAAAAAACTGACTACCATTTGTATTTATTCCCGAGTTAGCCATAGATAATATTCCTTTACTATCATGCCTTAAATCAGGGTTAAATTCATCATAAAATTTGTATCCTGGACCTCCTTGACCTGAAGCTAGAGGATCTCCTCCTTGTATCATAAAGTCTTTTATAACTCTATGAAAAGTTAACCCGTCATAATATTTTTTACCTTTCAAAGAATCGGTAACTTTTGGATTAGTTCCTTCAGCTAATGTGACGAAATTTGCAACAGTTAACGGTACTTTATCTGCATATAATTGAATAATAATTTTTCCTTTATTAGTTTCCATATCAGCATAAATACCGTCCTCATATCCACTGTATTCATCTTTACATGCTGTAAAAACTAAAGAAAATACTAGTATTAATTGTAAAATTCTATTTTTCATTATTTGTTTATTTAATATTTATTAATGTTACTATACTTATTATTGATTTGTTAATACCAATTTTATTTTCATCACCAACAACGCCATATGCGTTAAATGAAGGTATTATAAACTTAATGGTTTCTCCTGTTTTCATTAATTTTAGCCCTTGTTGTATTCCAGGAATAAAATCTTCTTCATCTACCTTATAATCTTTAATTCCATTAAAATGTTTGGAGTATATAATTTGATCTTTTAAATCTGAAATTTCATAGTTAATTTGAACTAAATCTCCTTTTTTTGGTGAAATTGAATTTTTAGGTTTATTTATTATGTAACTATACCAAAAACCATTTGGAGAACGAATATAGTCATGAAAAGTATCTTTTTTGATGTAATTAATAATTTTTAATTCCTCTATTGAATTTATTTTTTTTAAAATAGTTGAGGTAGAGATCAAAGAACTAGAATTACTTACAGTTATTGGTTTTCTAGCTTGTTGTTCTGAACAAGAAATCAAAAACAAAGAAAATAGTAAAAGACAATTTTTAAGAGTCATATGAATGAATTAATTGTTCTTTATTGTCTTCCAATAAATCACAAAATTTAATCAAGGTTTCATCCATTGAAAGATCAGATTTTCCTCCAGAAGCATTATCATGTCCTCCACCATTAAAATATTTTCTGGCAAATTTATTAACAGAAAAGGTACCCTTAGATCTAAAGGATATCTTAATAATTTGTTGCTCCTTATCTTCAATAAAAATTGCTGCTAAAACAACACCTTCAACAGAAAGTGCGTAGTTTACAATCCCTTCAGTATCTCCTTTAACAAAATTATTAGCTTCTTTTTCATCTTCTGTTAATGTGATGTATGCAGTTTTATACTCGGGTAAAACTTTAAGATTACTTAATGCTTGTCCAAGAAGTTGCAAGCGACCAAAAGAACTTGAATCATATACATTGCTGTGAATTCTATGATTTTCTGCACCACTGTCAATCAAATGGGCTATTACCTTATGAGTTAAACTGGTTGTTGAACGAAACCTAAAGGAACCTGTATCAGTCATAATACCTGTATACAAACAAGAGGCTATATCTGAATCTAATAAATGAATATCTCCCATTTTCTCAATAAAATGGTATATCATTTGGCAGGTGGAGCACATTTCAGTATCGGAATACATATAAGGGAATTCATCTGGTTCTTGATGATGATCAATCAAAGCAAAATCATTTTGGTACTTTTCTAGGGTAGATTGCATGTCATGTCCAACTCTGTGAAGAGCATTAAAATCTAGTAAAAAGATGATGTCTGATTTTTTTATGGCTTTTTGTGATTGCGAATTTTGCCAGTCAAATCTGAAAGTTTTTTTTGATCCGGGAAGCCAATGAAGAAATTTGGGATATTCATTTGGTACTACTACAGTTGGTTCATGGCCTTTCTTTTTTAAATAATGAAACAACCCAAGAGTAGCACCCATAGCATCTCCATCTGGATTTCTATGCCCAACAATAACCACTCTTTTAGGGGTATCTAAAAATGTTTTTAATTCTTTAATTTGTTTCAAAATCATAATTAGCGAAGATACAATTTTATTAAAAAATTATGTACTTTTGCGCCGATTTATAAAACATAAATACAAAATAAAATGGCAACAAATAGAACATTCACAATGATTAAACCAGATGGTGTAGAAAACGGTCATACTGGTGCAATCCTAGACAAGATTAATTCTGCAGGTTTTAGAATTGTGGCAATGAAAAAAACACAAATGACCAAGAATGATGCTGAATCTTTTTATGCAGTGCATAATGAACGACCTTTTTTCAGAGAGTTAGTAGAATTTATGACAAGAGGACCTATAATTGCAGCTATACTAGAGAAAGATAATGCTGTTGAAGATTTCAGAACCCTAATTGGAGCAACTAATCCTGCTGATGCTGCAGAAGGAACTATTAGAAAATTATATGCTACTTCTATGGGAGAAAATGCAGTTCATGGATCAGATAGTGACGAAAATGCTGAAATAGAAGGAAGTTTTCACTTTTCAGGAAGAGAGAAATTTTAATTCCTAACCCTACTTAATAAAAAAAAACTGAGTTATCTACTCAGTTTTTTTTATTTAAAATGTTTTTTTATTTTTATTTAAACTAGCATCAGCTTCGATACTACCCTAGCACCCATTTCTTCATTTAACATCTTTATTATTTTATCTTTACCATAACTTAATTCTTCTCTTAACACAGAAGATGTAAGACTTACTATTAAGGTGGTATTTTGAAGTTTAATAGATTGAGTATAAGCAATCACCCCTTTACCCATAAGTTTTTCCCAAGCCTCCTCAATTTTAATTTTCTGCATCCCTTTAGACAAATTATTCTCTTTTATAAAAGATTTCATTAGTTTGCTTATAGCTAAGGATTCATTTTCTCTTTTTGCCATTATTTACTTAATAAATAGTTGATTAAATACTGCCAATATATTATTCTTACAATCACAAGTTAAAAATTTGATATGATTTATTGCTCTGTTTAATAACATTTTCTATTCTGTCAGAGTGTGTATCAGTAATAAAAATCTGTCCAAATTCATTTTTATTGACTAACTCAATAATTTGTGAAACTCTATTTTCATCTAATTTATCAAAAATATCGTCTAATAAAAGTATGGGTATTAAGTTAGATTGTTGTTTTATAAATTCAAATTGCGCAAATTTTAGTGCTATTAAATAGGATTTTTGTTGTCCTTGAGAACCAAATTTTTTAATAGGGAAACCATCTATTTCAAAACTTAAATCATCTTTGTGAATTCCAACAGTAGTATACTGTAATATTTTGTCTTTCTCTAAATTTTTATCTAATAAAGTTTTATAATTAGAGGTAAGTAATTGACTTTTGTATACCAAATTAACTTTTTCATTATTGTTTGATATAATAAAATGTTTTTCGTTAAAAATAGGAATAAACTTTTCTAAAAACTTTTTTCTTTTTTTAAAAATAGAAGTCCCAAAAGAAATCATTTGGTCATTATATACAGATAAATTTACTTCGTCAAATGTTCTATTTGCCGCAAAATACTTTAACAAGGCATTTCTTTGAGACAACAGTTTGTTGTAATATATTAAATCTTGGAGGTAACTTTTATCTTGCTGAGAGATAACACCATCTATAAATTTTCTTCTTGCATCACTTCCACCTATAACCAAATCTCTATCGGAGGGAGATATTATTACGAGTGGAATTTGACCAACATGCTCAGAAAATTTATCATAAGCCTTACCGTTTCTTTTTAAAACTTTTTTTTGACCCTTCTTTAAACTACAAATTATCTTTTCTAATCTTTCATTAATTGTATAATCTCCTTCAACCACGAAAAATGTTTTTTCATGTTTTATATTTTGGCCAGCTATGGGATTAAAATAACTCTTTGCAAATGATAAATAATAAATAGCATCTAGAATATTTGTTTTACCCAATCCATTTAAACCAACAAAACAATTGATTTTTTCTTTGAACTCAAAAGTCTTGGAGTCAAAAT
>Ga0228662_1001210_pt1 | contig 10915 bp, 10 predicted proteins | sample 76DmetaG_FD_183173 | JGI IMG/M metagenome (GOLD analysis project Ga0228662, IMG submission 183173) | Seawater microbial communities from Monterey Bay, California, United States - 76D | ecosystem: Environmental > Aquatic > Marine > Coastal | place: USA: California | collected 2016-11-10
GATACATGACGTGTTGCATCGATAAATATCCGAAGAGATTTTTAAGAAAAAATGTAAATATAACAATAGCAACTACTATAAGTAACGCCATTTGTGCATTGCCTTCTTCTAACAAACCAGAAACTTTGTAATTTAATAAGTTATTGCCATAGTTTTTGATATTTCCAATGCCAGTCCATACAGGAGCTTCACTAACTTTCTGTGTTTTATCAAATAAAACATTAAGCATAGGAATTAACGAAACAAAAGCAAGTGTGCTAAAAAAGGCGTACAATAAATTAAAAACAATATTGAGAACAACATGTTTTTTGTAATCCCTTATAAATGGCAATAATTGATTAATGATTTCTTTCATCCTACAACAGTTCCATCGATTTAATGATGGCGTCAATTTTATTTTCTAATTTTTCATGAACAGCATCAAAATCTTTTGAATTTTCCAGAAGTTCATTTACACTAATATAATATTTTATTTTGGGTTCTGTTCCACTGGGTCTTAATGCGATTTTACTACCATCTTCAGTAGTGAAAATAAGTACGTTTGCTTTTGGTATCGAAATGGAAGAGGTCGTATTATCCAGTATGTTTTTTGATATAGACGACTGATAATCATCTATTTGTACAACTTTTGAATTATTGATGGACGTCTGCGGATGCTGACGTGCTTGTTCCATCAGTTGTTGTATTTCTTCAGCGCCTTTTTTACCTTTTTTAGTGATGGATATGAGACGTTCTTTATAAAATCCGTGTGTCTTGTATAGGGCGATCAATTCTTGATAAAAAGAACAGTTGTTTGCTTTTGTTAGAGCAGCAATTTCACAGGCCAGTAGGGTGGCAGTAACAGCATCTTTGTCGCGTACAAAATCACCTACCATAAATCCAAAACTTTCTTCACCACCACCGATGAAGTCCATTGTAGGGTATTCTTCTATCATTTTTGCTATCCATTTGAATCCGGTCAGCCCTATTTTGCATTCTACGCCGTAGTGCTCTGTGAGTTTTGGTAGCATTGGGGTGGAGACAATTGTAGAGCCCACAAACTGATTCCCATTGATTTTCGCCAAGCCCTTCCATTGCTCCAACAAAAACTTGGTCATTATGACCATGGTTTGGTTTCCATTTAGAAGCGTTAGTTTTCCCTCTAAATCACGAACCGCTATCCCTAAACGGTCACAGTCAGGATCAGTGCCAATAACGATATCTGCATTGACTTTTTCGGCCAATTTTAAAGCCATTTCTAGGGCTTCAGGTTCTTCTGGATTTGGAGATTTTACGGTTGGAAAATCGCCATCTGGTGTGGCTTGTTCCTCGACAATATGCACATTGGTGTACCCTGCACGTTTTAGTGTTTCTGGAACAGCTGTAATTGATGTACCGTGCAAGGAAGTGAATACGATACTTAAGTTTTTTCTATACTCATCTTTATTTTCGAGCAATACACCATTTTGCACAGAAGCATTGATGAAAACATCATCAATCTCTTTTCCAATGACGTGAATGAGGTCGTCTTGTGCAGAAAAATTTACTTCGCTGTACTCTAGATCATTAATGATAGAAATTATTGCTTTGTCGTGTGGTGGTACGAGTTGTCCGCCATCTTCCCAATAGACCTTGTAGCCGTTGTATTCTGGTGGGTTATGCGAAGCAGTAAGCACGATACCACATTGGCAGTTAAGTTGTTTTACTGCAAATGAAAGTTCGGGTGTTGCTCGCAAATCTTCAAACAAAAACACTTCGATACCATTGGCCGAAAAAACATCAGCAACAATTTTGGCAAACGTTTTACTGTTGTGTCTACAGTCATACGCAATGGCAACTTTTAGCTTTTGCTTGGAATAGTACTTTTTTAAATAATTTGACAACCCTTGAGTATTTCTACCCAAAGTATACTTATTGATGCGGTTAGTACCAACACCCATAATGCCGCGCATACCGCCTGTTCCAAAATCAAGATTTTTATAAAATCGATCTTCTAATTCTTCTAGATTGTTTTTTAAACTTTGAATTTCTGAACGTGTATTTTCGTCAAATAATTCTGATGACCAGTGGTCAACGTTTTTTGTCACCTGAGGGCTTAATGTTGTCATGCTTTGTGAAAATATTGTGCAAATGTAAATATTTGCTTTCTTTTAAGTTAGTTTTTTTACGGCTTAGTTTGATCTGTAATTCTGTAGCGCTCTTTATTATTTTTATTTTGTAAAACAATTTCTCCTAAGAATCCTGCTACAAAAAACTGTGTTCCAATAACCATGGTGGTGAGTGCAATAAAAAATTCAGGGCGCTCTGCAATAAGTCTTCCAGTTGGATTGAAGTACAATTTATCTAAACCTAAATAAAAAGCAAATCCAAAACCAATAATAAACATTAATACGCCAAGTAGTCCAAAAAAATGCATGGGGCGCTTGGCAAACCTAGAAACAAACCAAATTGTAATCAAATCTAAAAATCCATTTATAAATCGTTCCATACCAAATTTTGTTTTTCCATATTTTCTTGCTTGATGCGTTACGGGTTTTTCAATAATATTCTTAAAGCCAGCATTGACCGCCAAAACGGGGATATAGCGGTGCATTTCACCATACACTTCAATGCTTTTGATGACTTCTTTTTTGTAGGCTTTTAGCCCGCAATTGAAGTCATGAAGTTTGAGTCCCGAGATGCGCCGTGCAGCCCAATTGAATAGTTTTGAGGGTAAATTTTTCGTAAAATAAGCGTCGTAACGCTTTTTTTTCCATCCCGAAACGATATCGAGGTTTTCTTCCTTTATAAGCCGAAAAAGCTCTGGAATTTCATCGGGGCTGTCTTGCAAATCAGCATCCATTGTAATGACTACATCCCCTTTTGCTTTTTCAAACCCCGCATGAAGCGCTTGAGATTTACCAAAGTTTTTGGCGAAGCGGATTCCTGAAACTGACGGGTTTTTAGTATTTAATTTTTTGATGATTGACCATGAGTCGTCTCTGCTGCCATCATCTATAAAAATAAGTTCATAAGTCAACCGATTGGATTGCATGACCTGTGCAATCCAATCGTGGAGTTCTACCAATGAGTCTTGCTCATCCAAAAGGGGTATAACGACAGAAATATCCATACAATCGACTTACGAACCCCAAAAATAGCGAAATTAAGCTTCGCTTGTATTTGTTTTTTTAACGATTAGTGCAACAATAAGCCCAACAATGGCATAAAAAGCAAGTCTAAACACATAAGACTGTAATTGCATACCAATTGAAAAATTATCTTTTTTACTAGCTTCTTCAAGTGCTGTTGTAATAACCTCTTGAGGAGCACCAAAGCGTTCCATTGTAGTTTTGCTTAGAATTAAAATCTGTTCGTTCAGGTATGTTGCAGCATCTGGGTCAATGACAGCAAAAATGGCAACACTCACTATGGTCCCGATGAATGTCCCGACTGCAATAGTTATAAAGTATTGAATAAATGCACCTTTAAAAGAGATGAAGCCCCCTCCGTTCTTTTTAGCTTTGTTTGCTGCTACAACTCCATAAGCGACGACAAGCACAAAAAGTAAAATTCCTAGCCACCACTCGATGAATAAGTCTAGATTAACAGCATAAATAAGCACCACAATAAGAGATAATATACCGCCTAAATACAGCCCAAGATTGATTGAATTTGATTTGTTGGTTGATTCCATAATATTAGATTTATTTGATTTAACTAAATAGACGTATCTTTTAGTGAATTGTTACAATTTTAGGAAAAAAAATAAATTAATATTATATTGTAGATTTATAAAAAAACCATAAATTTGCAACTCGAAAAAAATCGAAATTAAAGCAAAAAGCGATGAAAAAAGATATACATCCGGAAAATTACAGATTAGTAGCCTTTAAAGACATGTCCAACGATGATGTTTTTTTAACTAAATCTACTGCCGATACAAATGAAACAATGGAAGTTGATGGGGTAGAGTATCCACTCATCAAGATGGAAATCTCAAGAACATCTCACCCGTACTATACTGGTAAATCTAAACTTGTAGATACTGCTGGACGTATTGATAAATTCAAAACGAAATACGCTAAATTTAAGAAGTAATTTAACGAACCTTATATAATATTTAAGCCCTTCAATTAATTGAAGGGCTTTTTTGTTATTTTTACAAAAAGATTAAAGATGAATTATATTCTGTTTGATGGCCCTTTTAGAAACGCGCTCTTGCCGTTTACTTACACCAGACCAGTTGCAGACATCCGTGTAGGGATCTTGACTATTCGTGAGAAATGGGAAATGGTCTTGGGCAGTACCACCACAACTATAACAGAGGATTACCTTGTATCCAAATTCCCTATGGTTGAAATGGAAGAAAATACGCTAATCAATGCATCTTATACTCCGAACGAGGATTTAGTGGAAATGATTCAAAATTTGAAACCAAATCAGGTGATTTATGATGGTGAGGTTATTGTAGCATTTAGGGCCACAGAAACACAGAGTGAAATTGATTTTGATACTTTTGAGCCACTATTTTGTCCTAAATCGACTATATCTGTAAAAAACGCATGGTCTATATTTCAATTGAATGGTGCAGCCATTGAAGCCGATTTTCAGTTGATTACAAAAGACAGAAACTCTGAACCAATTCCAAAAAAGACAATCGCTTTTAATTCAGCGCAAATTTTTATTGAAGAAGGTGCAAAATTGCCTTATTGTATTTTAAATGCCACAAATGGCCCTATTTACATAGGTAAGGATTCAGAAATCATGGAAGGAAGTATGATACGGGGTCCATTTGCGCTTTGTGAACATTCAACACTTAAAATGGGTTCAAAAATTTATGGACCAACAACTATTGGGCCTCATTCTAAGGTTGGTGGTGAGGTCAATAATTCTGTTTTGTTTGGGTATTCGAACAAGGCACACGATGGGTTTTTGGGAAATTCTGTTATTGGTGAATGGTGCAATTTGGGTGCGGACACCAATACATCTAACTTAAAAAATAATTATGCCGAGGTACGTTTGTGGAACTACGACTCTGAAAATTTCGCAAAAACAGGACTTCAGTTTTGTGGACTCATGATGGGCGACCATAGCAAATGTGGTATTAACACCATGTTCAACACAGGAACTGTGGTTGGGGTAAGCGCCAATGTATTTGGTAGTGGATTTCCAAGAAATTTCATTCCGAGTTTCAGCTGGGGTGGGCATAGTGGATTGACTACGTATTTGCCCTCAAAAGCATTTGAAGTTGCTAAAGTGGTGATGCAAAGAAGGGGTGAGGAATTTACGGAACATGATACTGCAATTCTTACAAAGGTTTTTGAGCTTTCTGAAGCTTACCGCAGATCTTAATTCTTTCGTACTTTTTTCAATTCTAATAAATTTGTTGGGTTGATACCTAATCCCGATACGTTTTTTTGAGTAAAACGCAATACTTCGTCATAAAACAATACTACAACCGAGGCATCATCAATTATCATTTGATCCATTTTCTTGTATAATTCTAAACGTTTTTTATTATCTGATACTGATAAGGACTGCTTGTAAAGCTGATCATAAATGTCATTCTTGAAATGTGTATAATTTGGTCCGTTTGGCGCATAATTTTCACTATAAAATAAGGATAAATAGTTCTCAGCATCGGGGTAATCAGCGACCCAACTGGCTCTAAAAAAGTCCAACTTCCCATTAGCTTTTGCGGTTTTTAGTGCAGAAGCCGGCATAACTTCAATTGAAACATTCAAACCTATGTCCAATAATGCCCTTTGAATAAATTCACAAAACTGAAGATAATTTTCATTGGTTGTGATAGTCAAACTTGGTTTTTGGTTTTTACTCCGATTAATGTATTCTTGAACAAGTGCTTTTGCCTTAGTAGGGTTGTAAGAATATCCAATAGAATCATTGAATCCGGGAAGCCCTTTTGGGATGAACCCCCCAAGAGCTGGGATGCCAATCCCATTTCTAAGGTATAGGATCATTTTTTCTCGGTTAAAGCCATAATTAATGGCTTGTCTGATAAGTACACTTTCTATTTCAGATGAACTCGACTCCATAAAAAAGCCTAAATATTCTGTATTTAGATATGGGCTTCTTAGCAAATCAATTTGTTTCGAATATTTGGAATTCAACTTGCCATTTGGGTTCAATATATCATCTTTATAAGAAGCATCTAGCCCAGATATAAAATCTAAACTACCTTGAATAAATTGAAGATATTCACTTTGTTTATCAGGTAAAAAAGTGATAGCGATTGCTTCCAGGTGCGGTAGTTTTTCCCCATTTGAATCTACTTCAAAATAGTGTGCATTTTTGCGAAAGACCAATTTATTATTTTCAGACCAATGTTTGAATTTAAATGGCCCAGTCCCAATTGGATTAGCTCTGAAAGACATACCATAAAAATCTACAATTTCTTTGGGCACTACACTAAAATATTTCATACTCAACATCCCTAAAAATGCAGGGAATGGATGCTTTAATTCTATTTCAAAAGTACTTTGGTTAAGAGCCTTAAATTCTTTTACAACACCCATTGCCCATGCACCGGGTGAGGCGAGATTAGGATTTTTTAATCTTTGAAAACTGTAAACAAAGTCCTCTGCTGTTACAGCTCTTGTTTCTCCAGCGCCAAATTGTTTGTGTCGATGATACAATACATCTTTTCTGAGTTCAAATGTATAACGTATTCCATCGTCGGAGATGTCCCATGTTGAAGCGATACAAGGCTTGATATTCATATTGTCATCCATTTGTACCAATCCGTTGAAAAGTTGGTGAACAGCCCAAATATCCGCATTATCTTTTGCGAAAGCGGGGTCTAACCCACTGATGTTTTTGTGTTCGTTATAGCGAAAAACATCATTAGTTCTAATGTTGTTGTCTGCACAACTAGACACAACCACATATAAGAAGAATAAAGCTTTTATCTTGTATTTAAAGAATTTAGAACTGCACTTTGTCATTCAGCTTGTTAATTGTAAATTTGTTCACTTTGTAAATGTACAAGAATGAACGGAAGAAAAAAAGTTGCATTTTATACACTTGGCTGTAAATTAAATTTTTCAGAAACTTCCACTATTGCACGTAGTTTTGAGCATGAAGAATTTGACCGAGTTGACTTTTCTCAACCTGCCGATGTTTATGTTATAAATACTTGTTCAGTTACAGAAAACGCTGATAAGCGGTTCAAGACCATAGTCAAACAAGCCCAAAAATCAAATTCTGAAGCCTTTATTATAGCCATAGGATGTTATGCTCAACTTCAACCCAATGCGCTTGCTGCTATTGATGGTGTCGATTTAGTGCTTGGGGCAACTGAAAAATTTAAAATTACAGATTACCTAAACGATTTAACAAAAAAACAGCTTGGTGCTGTACATTCATGTGCAATCGAAGATGCTGATTTTTACGTTGGTAGTTATTCTTTTGGAGATCGTACACGTGCTTTTCTAAAAGTTCAAGACGGATGTGATTATAAATGTACTTATTGTACAATTCCATTAGCACGTGGTATTTCACGTAGCGATACCCTCCAAAATGTTTTAAATAATGCCCGTGAAATTACTCAAAAAGGTATTAAAGAAATCGTTTTAACAGGGGTTAATATTGGCGATTATGGAAAAGGTGAATTTGGCAATAAAAAACACGAGCATACATTTTTTGAGCTAGTGCAGGCATTAAGTAAAGTTGAAGGCTTAGAACGTGTTCGCATTTCTTCAATAGAGCCAAACCTTTTAAAAAATGAAACCATTGATTTTGTAGCGCAAAGTGATAATTTTGTACCTCATTTTCATATACCGCTTCAAAGTGGTAGCAATCAATTACTCAAACTCATGCGCCGACGCTACATGAAAGAATTATATGTTGATAGGGTAGAGCATATAAAATCAAAAATGCCAAATGCTTGTATAGGAGTTGATGTCATTGTGGGTTTTCCTGGAGAAACAGATGATTTGTTTTTAGAAACTTATGAGTTTTTAAATGCTTTGGATATATCATACCTTCATGTTTTCTCATACTCAGAGCGGCCAAATACTGTAGCTGCGCAGATGGACCATAAAGTTCCAAAAGAAGTACGCACTAAGCGCAGCAAAATGTTACGAGGTCTTTCGTCTAAAAAGCGTAGAGCTTTCTATGAATTACAACTTGGTTCTGTGCAAACTGTTTTATTTGAGGGGGAAAATAAAGAAGGATATATTCACGGGTTTACTCCAAATTACGTAAAGGTAAAAACGCCTTGGAATCCAAACTTAGTCAATACAACCCATGAAGTTTCACTCAAACAAATAGATGAGGATGGATTGGTTCGTTTTGAATTTATTTCTAAGGAAATAACTCTTTAGATGCGAATCCCCACAGGGAGCATTTTTTTGTAGCGTCTATTTCTTTTGATAAATTTTGCAATGGGAGGGCTAGTTGGAACGACGCTGATATTTTTTTCATTAATATCTTCTAAAACCACTTTTAAAAAATCTTCAACAAATGACTCAGAAGCGATGGCTTGTGGAATATTGAGTTTGGTTAGGAAAATTTTACGTTCTTGTTGTGCGTATTCAATGGTAGCCATTTCTGAACCAATTTTCACTTCGTATTGGCGCAAAAAAGGATTGTCAACTAGATCTGAAGCTAAAAGCATTATAGAATAATTTAAATTCTGGGAATATACATTGCAAAAATACAAAAAAAACCGCTCTTGATTTTAATTTTAACATTTTTTAGATAAATAGAGTGTATATTTCTTATGCTAGATTTTTATTATAACGATGTTTTATTTACTTTAGAAATCCAAATATCTCTCAGTTCATGAATGTTTTTAAAAAACCATTATTTTATTTTTTTTCTCTCTTAGTTGCGGTGAGTCTATCTTTAGCTTTTTCAAGTGATGATATCCTTAAACGCTCCAATCTTATTTTTGATTATAATGTTTACGCTTTACCCATTCCAGAAAATCTTAATTTTTCAGAAGAGCCACTTCCTTTATATTTACCTGATATTAGAGAACGTATGGATCGTGAATTACTTGTAAATACCTATTGGCAGTCCAATAGCTTATTGCTTTTTAAGCGTGCCCACAAGTATTTTCCTATTATTGAGCCTATTCTTGAGCAGTATGGTATTCCTGATGATTTTAAATACTTGGCCGTTATCGAAAGTGGATTACAAAATGTAACATCTCCTGCAGGAGCAAAGGGGTTTTGGCAAATAATGAAATCGACGGGTAAAGAATATGGTATGGAAATCAATAGTAATGTTGATGAACGCTACCATTTAAAATTATCAACCCATCTTGCTTGTCAATATCTTTTAAAGGCCAAAGAAAAACTTGGTTCATGGACTCTAGCTGCTGCTTCTTATAATGCTGGAATCAGTGGAATTGCGTCGGAGTTGAACCGTCAGTCAGTTTCAGACTATTATGATTTGTTACTTGGAGAAGAAACTGGGCGATATCTTTTTAGAATCGTAGCTTTAAAGGAAATTATGACCCACCCCAAAAATTATGGATTCAATTTTGAAGACAAAGACTTGTATGCTTATGCACCCACTTTTGAAGTAGAAGTTGATACTGCGGTGTCAGATTTTGTTGAATTTGCTAAGAATTTTGGTTTGAATTATAAGCAGTTGAAACTTCACAACCCTTGGCTTAGGGACGATTTTTTAAATAATAAGTCTAAAAAAAAATACCTAATAGAGCTCCCCAAAAAAGACTACTACACATTAGATAAATTAGACTAATTAAAGGTTAACGTCTTCTTCCACCGCGCGCTTGGCCGTAATGCTGGTTAGGGATAGACGCTTTTTTCATTTGCTGCTTCATCATTCTTATTTGTTCTGAGAGCATATCTCTTTTATCTAGAGCTTGCGCTTCTTTCAATAATCGTTGTGCTTCTTGCTTTCGTCTTTTGGTAAATGCTATCCCAGCTAAATTTAGTTTTGCCATTGCCATGTCATGGTCCATTGACAACCCTAAAGCCACTGCGTTCTTAAAATATTTCTCTGCAGCGGTCATGTTGCTTTGAGAAACCATAATCCCTTTTAAAAAGTTGTAGTAGCCTTGCTGTTTTTGTGTAAGTGCAGACTTAGGGTTTTTAATTCGGTTCAACCAACGTTCAGTTCCTGGAAAATCTTGTTTTCTCAGCTTTAAAAAAGCCAATAAAATTAGTTCATTTTTATAATACAAAAACAAAAAAGTAAGGCCAATAAGAATAAACATAATGCCGTTACCAATTTGGGATTCGGTAAATTGAAAGACAGCATAGGCTAACGATATAACGAATAGTACGATTTTTATATTTTTATGAAACATATTTTTTTGGTTTTTAAAGGAGTACAAATGTAGTAAAAAACAAAATAAAAATATTTTAAAATTGCGTTTGTCATAGTAAAAAGTCTTTGTATATTTGCACGGCGCTTTTTCAAGAGCACTCAAAAATTGTAGAATTCATAAACCGACATCGGTTTAACAAGATAAATTAAAATGAAAAGAACATTTCAACCATCTAAGAGAAAGAGAAAAAACAAGCACGGCTTCAGAGACAGAATGGCTTCTGCTAATGGTAGAAAAGTGCTTTCTAGAAGAAGAGCTAAAGGAAGAAAGAAACTAAGCGTTTCATCTGAAATTCGTCATAAAAAATAATGATTAACAATTGTTAATATATTATAAGGTGTTACTAGTCGTAACGCCTTTTTTTGTATTCAAACGTTGTTTATTTTTGAATTAAATTAATATCTATCCAACACTAATAAAAATGCCAAAACGAAAAGATTTAAAATCCATTCTCATTATCGGTTCAGGGCCGATCATTATCGGACAAGCATGCGAATTTGATTATTCAGGGTCGCAAGCCCTACGTTCACTTCGTGAAGATGGAATTGAAACTGTTCTTATCAACTCCAATCCCGCAACTATCATGACAGACCCATCAATGGCTGATCATGTGTATTTGTTGCCTCT
>Ga0228662_1001214_pt1 | contig 10886 bp, 8 predicted proteins | sample 76DmetaG_FD_183173 | JGI IMG/M metagenome (GOLD analysis project Ga0228662, IMG submission 183173) | Seawater microbial communities from Monterey Bay, California, United States - 76D | ecosystem: Environmental > Aquatic > Marine > Coastal | place: USA: California | collected 2016-11-10
GCGTCAAAAAACAATTGACAAATACATGGAAAAGCCTAGAGGAAAGTATCAAAAACACCCTGGTTTTGCTGCTATGACAGAAGATTTAGACCATGGAGTTGGTTTGTTGCTCGATCGATTGAAGGCTTTAGGGCTAGACAAAAACACGTATGTTATATACACTTCTGATAATGGTGCTGTTCCAGTCATGCCCCCAAAACCTAAATATAATAGGGGATCTAACTTTCCCTTAAGTCGCGGAAAGTGGGATGCCATGGAAGGTGGTATTCGAGTTCCATTTGTCATAGCAGGCCCTAAGATTACAGCTGGGATAGAGTCAGATACACCTATAACCCACTCTGATTTATTACCAACAATTATTGATTTAGCGGGGAATAGATTACCTGCTCAAGAACTTATTGATGGAGGGAGTTTTAAATCAGTGCTTGAGCAAAATGGGCATGGGGATGTTTCTCGTTTCTCCAGGGGATTAATATTTCATGTCCCTTATGAAAATGGAATAGCACTTAAAAGAGCACATTCCGCCATCATAATTGACGATTTTAAGTTAATTAAATTTCATGATAACAATGAGATTATGTTATTTAATCTTAAAACCGATTTTGAAGAGCAAGTAAATTTAGTTAATTCACAACCTCAAAAACTTCAGCTCCTTGAAAATACTTTGGATGCTTATTTGCATAAGGTAAAGGCTCCAAAATGGAAACCAGGAATTTCTTGGAAACAGGGAACTGTAGAAAAAATAAATTCCTTCCATTAGCCCCTACCGTTTAGCAAAATGCTACTAATTAGTGGCTTTGGTTAATTAATTTAACAATATGAACAAATTATCAACCCTATACCTTTAAGAGATAAATAGTTTTACGATGTTTAAAAATTAAACACCAACATGAAAAAAAATATTTTAATATTACTATTCTCACTATTTGTTACCATTTCATTTGCTCAGGAAGATTCAGTTAGTAAAGCATTAGAAATCACAAAATTAATGACTGATGCACTTTCTTTGGATGAAGAACAGAAAATGAAAGTCTATAAAATTCAACTTAATCGTTTTCAAGAAGTTTCTTCTATTCGAAACGAGTACAATGATGATACACAAACAAGAAAAGAGGAATTAAGAAAAGTATTCAATCGATTGTATGGAAAATTAACCAATGCTCTTGGTAAAGAAAAAATGCAACAATGGGCTGAATATAAACAGTATAACTAAAACAAAATACATGAAAAAAATTACACTATTTATTTTTACAATTTTCACGACCATTATTACCGCTCAATCCGTAGCTATTGGTAATTCAAGTTTGTTTTCTACAACGACCAATTCAACATGGACACACGTTACAACTCTTACTCTCGTAACTGATGGAGCTGAAAGTCAAGCTGCGCAAACATTAGAAATTAACATTACAAATTTACCTGCTGGAGCTCAATATCGAGTTTATAAAACTACTGCAAGTGGTGGTAATTACTTTGGAAATGGGCAAGACCTAGCTATGGGTAATAACACAATCACTGTTGGAGCAGTCACTTTTGATCGTACTGTCAAAATTCAGTTTAATAATGATACAATTGAGTTTGATTCACTTTCTGTAAATGGAGAAAACCTATACCCAGGACAAAGCGGAGGTACTGATGACTGTGTTGGAACATCAGCTTTATTTGCATCTGGTCCTGCTGCTTACCCATATGTTTTAACCTCTACTTTAGCTAGTGCTGGTGCCTCCAGTCAAGCTGCCCAAACATTACAAATTAATATCACAAGCCTTCCTGAAGGTGGTGCAAACTATCGAGTGGTTAAAACAGTAGCTAATGGAAACTGGAATAATAGCAATCCTTTTTCTTTAAGTCTTGGACTAAACACAAAAACTGTTGCAGCAGTATCTTTCGATCGTACAGTTAAGTTTCAATTTGATAGTGAAGAAATTTGTTACTCATCATTGGTTTTGAATGGTACGGAATTACTAGGCCTAGACGATTTAAGCTTTTCAGATATTATGATTTATCCTAATCCTACCACAGATAACATCTATGTTGAGGGTGCTCAAAACATCAAGTCTATTAAAGTATATTCAATTTTAGGGAGTTTAGAAAAAGAAGTTTTCAATACGAATCAAGTTGATATTTCTGATCTATCCACTGGAATTCATTTGATTAAAGTAGATAATGGAACTGTCTTCACTAAAAAGATCATAAAACAATAAATTATAACATCAAAAAAGCTGATAAATTCATATACAACTTGAATTTATCAGCTTTTTAATATCTATTAAATTGCAACTGTGTATTTGAATAAAGTTTTACTTGTTATTTTTTCTACAACTACCTTTCTAGGGTTTAGTCAAAAAAACACATCATCATCTTCAAAGCCAAATATTGTATTCATTTTTTCTGATGATCACGCAACCAATGCCATATCTGCGTATGGGGGGCTTTTTAAGGACCTTGCACCCACACCAAATATAGACCGCATTGCAAATGAAGGAGCGCTGCTCGAAAATGCGTTGTGCACTAATGCTATTTGTGGGCCAAGTAGGGCATCAATTCTGACGGGAAAATACAGCCATGTAAATGGATATTACAAAAATTATAAAGGCGGTGTTTTTGACAGCAAACAATGGACGTATCCGCAGGCGCTAAAAGAGTCGGGGTACCAAACAGCTTTAGTTGGTAAATGGCATTTAGCATCAGAGCCTGTTGGATTTGACTATTATAAATACCACATTTCTAAAGGACAACAAGGCTTGTACTGGAACCCTATTTACAATGACAATGGCAAAAAAATCAAAGAAAAAGGATATGCTACTAATTTAACAACTGATTTTGCATTGGATTGGTTAGAAAAAAGAGACCAAAATCAACCATTTTGTTTGTTGTTACAATACAAAGCTCCACATAGACAATGGGCTCCTGATACTAAATATGAGAATTTGTGGAAAAATCAGGAAATGCCTTATCCTTCTAATTTTGATGACAACTACCAAGGAAGGGAACGTACTGCAGGCAATACCGAAATGACAATGGATTATTTCAGCAGGCGGGATATGAAAATGATTCCCCCAGATTCTCTGACGAAAAAAGAACGCAACAAATGGTTTCAATTTGGCTTCAAACCCGGTCAAGTTGTTACCCCAATTAAAGGATTAAACAGCCAAGAAATACGGCAATGGAAATATCAAAAATACATCAAAGATTATCTGGCAACCATTAAATCTGTGGATGACAATATTGGACGGGTATTGTCCTATTTGACCGAAAATGGTTTAGAGGAAAATACAATTGTTATTTATAGTTCAGATCAAGGGTTTTTCTTAGGCGAACACGGATTTTTTGACAAGCGTTTTATGTATGAGGAGTCATTGCATATGCCATTTGTTATTCGTTATCCAGAAAAAATACAACCAGGTACAGTTATAGATGATATTGTTTTAAATATTGATTTTGCACCCACTTTACTGGATATGGCGGGCATTCCAATTCCTGATGAGGTACAGGGAAAAAGTTTTTTTAACAATTTAAAAGGGGAAACTCCCAAAGATTGGCAAAAATCTATGTACTATCACTATTACGAATACCCTTACTACCACCGTGTTCAGCCGCATTATGGTATAAGAAACCAAAGGTATAAGTTAATTCATTTTTATTATGATGTCGATATTTGGGAGTTTTATGATCTTCAAAAAGATCCATCGGAAATGAATAATTTAATAAATAATAAGTCATATTATACGTTGATAGAACATTTAAAAAAAGAACTCTATGATTTAAAAAAAGGCTATGGTAATACGCTTACATTAGAAGAGTTAAGGATTATCTCTGATTCTGATTTTGGGGGTTTAGAATCCTCTAAAAAAAAATAAAATGAAACATTTCGAAGAAAGAGAATTATTTAATAAAATCACAAAACAGATTAAAATTAACAGCAGCAAAATGATCCAAGATGTTAATTTAAAGTGTCAAAAAGACGCTAATGAAGCGAAAAAGAAGGGAGAATAATTCTTACCGATTTTGTTAATATAAATCCAATAAATAATAAATGAAACAGAATATTTTAATTCTCAAAAATTTAATCTATAAATTATATTTTTGTCCTCAAATTTTACATTGTTTTACCCAATTGTTTTATTTAATTTCAATCTGCCAAACTACATTTGTGATATCAATAATGAACAAAAAAGATGTCATTATTTAGCAGTTGTATAAAACAACGAAGTAATTTTTTTAATCACATTTATTTAATTGTGATGTTTTCACCCCACTTTTTACATGCTCAAGATTATTACTGGACTGGTAGTGAAGGAGATCATGATTTTTTTAATGAATTAAACTGGTATAATGCTGGTTTAGGGCAATCTCCTCAAAGCGGTACTATAGATCCTAATCAACCCATTGCTTACGACCTTTTATTGTCCTGTGACGCAAGTGCGCTTTCGTCTCCTATTGATGGTATAGTTTTTGAAACTAATAAAACATTATACATCTCAAGTGGTGTCCTTAATGCAAATAGTTTTTCTGGTGGTACATTAGTTATAAATGAAGATTCCTATGTGCATCTACACGCTTATGAACCGCTAATTAACAATGCTATTGTTCACTTCAATTCCCCATCGAGCTGGTTGCGTTTACAAAATGTCACCCCTAATCTTGCTTATGATGTTTATTTATCATCTTTTTTCATTAATGATGAAAGTGCTCAATACCAAATAAATTTACGAATGGACAATTATTATGACACTGGCACTGTTGTTAGATCATACAACTCGGATTTTTCACCGTTAACCATTTATTCTGATCAAAATATCATAGGCTTATCAGCTAATATTAAAGTTGGTCAAATATATAATGGTTCTTCTATTCCAAATCAATTGAACAATAATATTCAATCTTTTTATTTAAAGAGAGGATACATGCTTACCTTGGCGGTTAATGAGGACGGAACAGGAAAGAGTAAAGTTTTTATTGCTTCAGAAACAGACTTAGAAATTCATATTTTACCTAATTTTCTTCAACAAGATGGTGTTTCTTTTTTAAGAGTCGTTCCATGGAACTGGGTGTCAAAAAAAGGTACAGCAGGAGACATATCAGGTTTAAATAACACTTGGTTTTATAGATGGAATAATCAAGGTTTTTCTGATTTACAACGCGAATACACGCCTATGGCTTGGGGTTACGGCGCTGCCAACGATGATAGTGATATAGAATTATACATCTCAAAATATAAAAGTACCCATGTTTTAGGTTTCAATGAGCCCGACGATTGTGACGGGCAATCCGGACAGTACAACGATTTATGCGATGTGTCTGTTGCTATTTCAGTCTATGAAAACTTATTGAAAACAGGATTTCGTTTAGCTTCTCCAGCTTGTAGACAAGGCGCAGTGTTCAATTGGCTAAATAATTTCTATCAAGCTGCTGTTGAAAATGATATCAGAATCGATGTTATCGCTGTTCATTGGTATGATTGGGGGTCAAATCCTCAAAGCACACCCAATGCTAACCCAAATACTATTTTCAACCGTTTTAAGACCTATTTAGAAGACGTTTATGACCTTTATGGCTTACCGGTATGGATTACAGAATTTAATGGTAATAAATACAGATCTACGGAAACAAATCGGCAATTTATGGAGCTCGCAGTTCCCTATCTCGAGAGTGTTAGTTTTGTAGAACGCTATGCATGGTTTGAACCACAAAATACCATCATAGCTGATGATCCTGGAAATGCAGAGTTTTTTGATGAAGACATGAACCTAACAGACCTTGGAGTATATTATAAAAATTACCCGTCAACAGCATCTGTTCCATTACCTTATCACACTGGAGTTAATAATTTAACTGCTCAAGAGGATGTAAATCATTATAGTCCTATTTGTATACCTGCTAACTCATTGTCAATTGAAAATGAAGCCCAAGCTAAAAATCCAACTTTAAAAGTTTTTCCTAACCCAGCAACCGATAAATTGAAAATCCTTTTTTCAGAGACTATAAAATCGATCAAATTATATACTGTTAATGGGATATTCATTAAAAAAAAGGTCGTAAATGGCTACATTGACATTTCTGATTTAGCAAAAGGGCTATATTTTTTATCTTTAAACCAACATAATATAAAATTTTTAAAACATTAAAATGAATATTCTAAAGAACACCCTCACACAAACTAATATCATAAAAATGGTCGTTTTAAGTGCCGTACTGATGCTGTTTTTTTCTTTTAAAACCGCTAATGATGATGATCCTATATACTTAGATCCTTCTAAGTCAGTAGAAGCTCGTGTAGCTGATTTAATGAACAGAATGACTTTAGAAGACAAGGTGTATCAAATGAACCAATTTGTCGGATTGGAACATATGAAAAAAGGAAATCCAGACGATGACAAAGAAAATAATGATGCACAGGGCTTTTATAAAACACTTTCTGTAAATGATGTTTCCAAGATGTGCGAAGAAGGAAAAATAGGTTCTTTTTTACATGTTTTAACAGCTAAAGAAGCTAATTACTTGCAAGAATTAGCATTAAAATCACCGCTAAAAATTCCTGTTTTAATTGGAATTGATGCCATACACGGAAATGCTTTGGTTTCAGGCACATCGGTATACCCATCACCAATAGGATTAGCATCGACTTGGAGTGATGATTTTTTATATACCATTGGAAAACAAACTGCTAAAGAAATGCGTGCTACAGGTAGTCATTGGACTTTTACCCCAAACATAGATATACTTAGAGATCCGCGGTGGGGACGTGTTGGAGAAACATTTGGAGAAGACCCATTTATGGTTGGTAATATGGGGGCAGCTATGATTCAAGGATTTCAGCAAGATGATTTTACTGGAACAGAAAAAGTAATCGCTTGTGCAAAACATATGATTGGTGGGGGAGAATCAATTAATGGGTTAAATGCAGCCCCAGCCGATATCTCCGTTCGTACTCTAAGAGAAGTTCATTTACCACCCTATAAAAAAGCCATTGATGCTGGTGTATATTCCATTATGGCAGCTCATAATGAGATTAATGGTGTTCCATCTCACATGAGTAAGTGGTTAATGACCGATATTTTACGTAATGAATGGCAGTTTCAAGGTTTTTATGTAAGTGATTGGCTAGATATTGAACGAATTAACACATTGCACCATACTGCAAATGATATGAAACAAGCCTCTTTTTTATCCGTTGATGCTGGTATGGATATGCACATGCATGGGCCATTCTTTACAGATGCAGTTATAGCTTCGGTAAAAGAAGGAAAACTTTCAATAAATCGTGTAAATGATGCATGTCGTAAAATTTTGACAGCGAAATTTAAATTAGGGTTATTTGAAAATCGATTTGTAGATCTAGAGAAAAAAGGAGAATTACTTTTCACAGATGAACATAAAGAGACTGCATTAGAATCTGCAAGGAAAGGGATCGTATTGCTAAAAAACAATGGAATATTACCTTTGCAAAAAACAACTTCAAAAAAGAAAATATTTGTAACAGGACCCAATGCAAACAACCAATCTATTTTGGGCGATTGGCATGCGGTTCAACCTGATGAAAACGTTATTACTATATATGAAGGTATTAAAACCTTAGGAGAATCCAAAGGCTATGATGTAAGCTTTTTTAATTCAGGAGAAAATATTAGAAATATTAAAAGCTCTAAAATTAAAGAAGCCTCAGAAATAGCAAAGAGTGCTGATTATGCAATTGTTGTTGTAGGAGATAATTCTATGCGCTACAAATGGAAAGATAAAACGGCAGGCGAAAATATGGCCAGAGCATCTTTGAATTTATTTGGTAAGCAATTAGATTTAGTAAAAGCTATTAGAGAAACAGGCACTCCCGTTATTGTTGTTTTGGTAAATGGTAAACCTATTTCTGAACCTTGGCTTCAAAAAAATATTCCTGCTCTTTTAGAATCATGGGAACCTGGAAATTTAGGAGGTCAAGCGGTGGCTGAAATTTTATTTGGAGATGTGAATCCAAGTGGAAAATTGCCTTTAACTGTAGCAAGGAGTGTTGGACAGTTAAGAATGATATACAACCACAAACCCTCTGCTTATTTTCATAAATATGCAGACGAGAAAAACACGCCTTTATATCCTTTTGGATTTGGTTTAAGTTATACGACATACAGTTACAGCGCACCAAAATTATCAAGCGGTACATTCAAAAAGGATGAAACTCTATCCGTTACAGTTGATGTTACGAATACTGGGGAAATTGATGGCGAGGAAATCGTTCAAATGTACATACGGGATAAAGTTAGTAGCGCTACAAGACCCGTAAAAGAACTCAAAGGCTATCAGCGTGTGGCGTTAAAAGCAGGGGAAACAAAAACCGTAAGTTTCGATATAGATGCCGAAAGTTTAGCGTTTTATGATGTCAATATGGCCTATTGTGTTGAGCCTGGTGAGTTTACTATAATGACAGGATCTTCGTCAAACGATGAAGATTTAAAATTAACTACTTTAGAAGTCACTAACAGAATTGAATTATAAAATGAAACATTTTAAATTTACTATTATAGCTTGTCTTTTAGTTTTTTTTGGTTGTAAATCAACTAAGGGAAACAAGACCTTGACAACTCCCAAAAAAAATATATTATTTTTAATGGTAGATGATTTACGACCAGAATTAAATATTTATGGGCACAATCAAATAATCAGTCCAAATATTGATGCCTTGGCTAACTCAGGTGTTACTTTTAATAGAGCCTATTGCAATGTGCCGGTATGTGGAGCATCAAGAGCAAGTTTATTGACCGGAATAAGGCCTACTTCAAATCGTTTTTTAACATATTTTTCAAGTATAAAAAAGGAAACGCCAAATGTATTAAACCTAGTACAGCACCTAAAAAATCAAGGGTATACAACTATCAGTAATAACAAAATCACACATTTAAAAAATGATATTGACGAATGGGATGAAGAATGGTATCCCTACAAAAATGGCTGGAGAAATTATATTTCTGAAGAAAATATTGGTCTAGAAAAGAATGGAAAACATGGGTATCCGTATGAAAATATTGATGTTAAAGATGATGCCTATAACGATGGAAAAACAGCGAATAAGTCTATTGAAGACCTTAAGCAATTAAAAGCAGATGGGAATCCATTTTTCTTAGCTGTTGGTTTTGTAAAACCCCATTTACCTTTTAATGCCCCAAAAAAATATTGGGATTTATATGATCCCAAAAGCATTGAACTTCCAGAAAATTTGGTTTTTCCAAAATCAGCTCCTGAGATTGCAAATCATAAGTGGGGAGAATTACGCTATTACAACGGTATTCCAAAAAAAGGACAAGTTTCTGATGCCGTTGCAAAAAAACTTATTCATGGCTATTATGCTTCTGTAAGTTATGTGGATGCCCAAGTTGGTAAAGTTTTAAGAGCCCTCAAAAACTTAGGCTTATATGAAAACACTGTTGTTGTTTTAGTAGGAGATCATGGTTGGAGCTTAATGGAACATGGCCTATGGGTAAAACACAGTAATTTTGAGGTTGCACTTCAAGTTCCTTTAATTATAAGTGCACCCAATACCCCAAGCAATAAACGCAGTAATTCTATTGCTGAATTGGTTGATTTATATCCAACGATATGCGAATTGGCAAATATTCCTATTCCACCTCATTTAGATGGTGAGTCTTTAGTTGAAGCGCTTCAAAGACCTTCAAAAATATTCAAGAATACAGCTTTGGCGCGCTATCAAAAGGGAGAAACTCTAATTGCAGATCATTTATTTTATACAGAATGGCAAAGAAAAGATAAAACAATCGCCAAAATGCTATACGATCATTCTACCGATCCAGACGAAAATAGAAATTTGGCAATCGAGGCGTCATTCGCAGGGACTGTAGACAGTTTGAGTGTAATTTTAAATAACAGATTAAAATTAATTAAATAAAAAAAATCGTATTCAATTATTATATCTCAGCTTATTAACTAATATGTTTTATTTTTGAGATATAAATTACAAATTGTGACGTGTGTTTTTTTAATTTTGGTTGATAAATTTATAATGAAATGAAATTTAGCAGTAGTACGAAAGGTCAAATAATATTTATTTTATTCATTATACTTCTTAATCAATCGTGTAAAAATCATACACAAATAAAAAAAGAGGAGCAAATTTCACAAATCCCCGGTATGGTTTGGATTCCTGGCGGCATTTATGACATGGGGGCCTCAGATAGCGATCGTATGGCACTATCCCACGAAAAGCCCAAACACACAGTAAAGGTGGATGGATTTTATATGGACGAGACCGAAGTCACCAATGCACAGTTTTCTAGATTCATTCAAGCCACAAATTATATAACAACTGCAGAGCGACCAGTGGATTGGGAATTAATCAAACAACAATTGCCTCCAGGCACCCCAAAGCCTCACGATTCACTTTTATTACCAGGATCTCTTTTGTTTAAAAAAACAAAAGAATCGGTGCCTAATCTCTATGACTTTTCGCAGTGGTGGCGTTGGACCAATGGGGCCAATTGGAAACAACCAGAGGGGAAGGGGAGCAGTATAGACGGAAAAGATAATCACCCTGTTGTTCATGTATCCTATGAAGATGCTATGGCTTATTGTCATTGGGCTGGTAGGCGATTACCCACTGAAGCAGAGTGGGAGTTTGCGGCACGTGGCGGTAAACGAGATAAGATTTATTTTTGGGGCGATTTAACGGATAAATTATCATCCTATGTCAACAGCTGGGAAGGGGAGTTCCCTGTGGATAACACCCAAGCCGATGGCTTTGAAAAAAGTGCACCTGTAAAAACCTATCCTCCAAACGGTTATGGGCTTTATGAAATTTCTGGCAACGTATGGGAATGGACTAGTGATTGGTATAGCAGTCAGTACTATCAATACTGTAAAGAAAATTCAATAACTAATAATCC
>Ga0228662_1001219_pt1 | contig 10869 bp, 10 predicted proteins | sample 76DmetaG_FD_183173 | JGI IMG/M metagenome (GOLD analysis project Ga0228662, IMG submission 183173) | Seawater microbial communities from Monterey Bay, California, United States - 76D | ecosystem: Environmental > Aquatic > Marine > Coastal | place: USA: California | collected 2016-11-10
TTCACTATCCGCCAAAAAGAAATCATGAACTCCTGCTACCAAAGGTGCCTCAGGACCCACAACAACCATTTGAATATCATTGACCAACACCGTTTCTTTCACTGCTTCAAAATCTGTAGGATCTATGGCAATATTTTGAGCAATTTGGTGAGTTCCTGCATTTCCAGGAGCGACAAAAAGTTGATTAATTTTAGTGCTTTGAGATAACTTTAAAGCAAAAGCATGTTCTCTTCCTCCAGAACCTAGTATAAGAATATTCATTTGTGTTGTATTGTGTTGTTGGTGCAAATATATTTTAAATAATTAAGGAAATTAGAATCCCCACTTTAAAAAATATTTAATTGCAGAAGAAATATGAATGAAAAACAATTTTATATTTTTTGAGGAACCTCTTCGATGTTGATGAATAATTTCTACATGTGGGTAATAAAGTTTCTTTTTCCCCATCGCATCTATTTCCCTACAGATATCAGCATCTTCCATGTATAAAAAAAATCGCTCATCAAAACCATGTATTTTTTTGAAATCTTTTGTCTTAAAAAGCATAAAACATCCATGAATAAATGCAGGATAAAATGGCTTCTCTATATTTTTATGTTGTTGTTCGTCATTGTTGATAACGCTTTTTAAAAATCCTATTTTTCTATTGATCAAATCAAAAAAAGTAGGGTGTTCCCTACAAACCTCTTGTCTTTTTTTATTTGGATAAACAACTTTTGGAGTTACAAAAGATACTTCTGGTCTTCTTATTAACTCATTTGTCAAAGTAGGAATAACCTTAGAGGAAAATTCAACATCTGGATTTAATATCAAATGAAAATCTGAATCGATTTTGTCCAAAATAAGATTATGTGCTTTCCCAAAACCAATGTTTTTGCCCACAAAAAAATATTCTATCTCTGGATGCTTAAAATAATCTAATGCTATATTTTGTGACGAATTATCAAGTAAATAAAGCTTCTTTTTAGTAGGGGTTTCTAAAAAAGAATGGACTGTTTTTTTAAGAGTCTCTATATTTTCATTAAATAAAACAATGGAAGCTGTAATCATTATCAATATGCCTTTTCTTCTCCTGTAAAAACGTTAAAAATAGTTCTAATAATAATTTTAAGATCTAAATAAAAAGACCAATTTTCTATATAAAAAATATCAAACCGTATTCTATTCTTTATATCTGATTGGTTTTTTATTTCACCTCGGTAACCACTTACTTGCGCCAAACCCGTTATTCCAGGCTTTACAATATGCCGTTTTAAATAATCATCCACTTCTTTTTGATACTCTATAGACAAACTCTCTAAATGAGGTCTAGGACCAACAACACTCATATCTCCTAATAAAACATTGATGAATTGAGGGAATTCATCTATACTTGTTTTTCGTAAAAAAGCCCCAATTTTTGTGACTCTAAAGTCATTTTTAGTAGCATGGACTTTGTCAGACATGCTATTAATTTTCATGGATCTAAACTTATAACAAATAAACTCCTTGCCATTAATTCCCTCTCTCGCTTGTTTAAAAACAAGGGGGCCTTTCGATTCTAATTTAATAAATAACCATAAAATAGGAGCCAACCAAGAAAGGATAAAAACACATACAAACAAAGAAAAGAAAATATCAAAAACTCTTTTGATGTAGAAATTTTCAGGAAACTCAAAAGGAAGTTTATGTACATTTAAAACAAGTAAATCATCACCATAGTACTCCTTTTTTTGATTATTATTATATAACTCATTTGAGTTAGGGATCAATTTTAAAATGATGTTTTTATCGATTGAAAATTTATTAATTTCCTTTATCTGATTTTCACTTAAAGAAGTTAATGAACAATAAATTTCATCAACTGTATTTTCAATAACATATGTAAAGACATCATTAAAATTTCCCAAAAAATCTCCATTTTCGGAAACTTCATTAGAAAAACACCCCAAATATTTGTACCCTAGATTCGCTTTGCTTTTAAAAAAGTCAATAATATTTTTTGAAGAAGCATCAAAACCAATAACAATTGTAGTTCTATAATTTTTCCCAAGAGATCGATACTTTTTTAATAAAAATATCCATAATAATTTGACCAAAGAGATACTAGAAAATATCGTTACTAAAATTAAAAACTGATTGTTTACAACGACTCCTTCTGTAAAAATGCCAAAATAAGAGAAATATCCAAGAGTAAAGAGTAAGCCTTGCTTACATAAAAGACTTATAATTTTAAAGATACTTGTGTATCTATATACTTTATAGAAGCCCAAAAAGAAACTTATTAGAAACCAAAAAGCAGTAATAAAGGATAAGAAAGAAGCATTTAAAAATGCCTTATCAGAAATAAAAAGAACAATAAAATTAATAATAAAAACATCCACTAAAATTTGTAGTGGTTTAATTATATGAGAGTATCTTTTTTTCATTTAATTTAACTTTAATGCTTCATTAACATTTTCATAAAACTTTTCTTTAAAACGATCTACTGAGAAATTTAAAGAGTGCTTTCTTATTAAATCATAATCAAAATTAATGGTTTCAAACCTACTTATCGCTTTACTTAAAGACGCAACACTTTGTTCCTTAAATAGAATACCTGTTATGTTTTCCTTTACAGTGTCTAAAGCACCGCCACCGGCATAAGCTATTACAGGTGTGCCACAAACCTGAGGTTCTAAAATCGCTATTCCAAAATCTTCTTTACCACAAAAAACAAATGCTTTTGCTTTTTTTAAATATTCTTTAGACTGTTCAGGAAATAAATAACCTTTAAATTCTATATTTTTTTTTGCTTTACTCTTATATTCTTTCAATAAAGAACCGTCACCAATAATAATTAGCTTTTTTCCATTATTATTAAATGTATCTATAAGAATGTCATACCTTTTATAAGGTTCAAGTCTTCCTACTGAAACGTAAAAATCTTCTTTTTGATCATAATACTCAAAATCATCAACATTAACAGGAGGATTAATCGTTAATACATTTCTTTTGTATTTGTCCATAGACCAATTAGAAACAAAATCGGAAACAGAGAATATAACCGTTGGTTTCTTTGACATTTTTATATCAAACCTCCTCATTGACGGTATAATAAAAGAGGCTATTTTTTTAACACCCTTAAAGTATAATTCTTTTTCACCCCAAACATACTTTAAATTTCTTGCTACCAAATATGAAACATGTTTACTACTTTTCGGATACGAAATACCTTTTACAACAGAATGAGTAATACTTATTATAAGAGTATTCTCTTCTTTTATTTTTAACTGTTTTAAAAAAAAGGGAAATAAAGGAAGTGCAAACCTGAACTTATCCCCAAATAATCTAAGAGATGTTGTTTTAATATCTATTTCTGTTTCACCGAATATCTTTTTTATATTCTCCGGCGGCATAACATTTATTAAAGTGTAAACCTTATCAAATTCATATATTTGATGTAAATATCTAACAACCTGCTCTGAACCAGCATAAGCATCTAACCAATCCATAACTAAAATCGTTTTCTTTTTTTTCATTCTTTTTGAACAGTAATCATCTTATAAAATAATGGTACAAAAACACCAAATAAATATACACCTAATTGTCTATGAAACAAATTTTCTACAAGTAAAAAAACAGACATACCAAATAAAATAAAAATTCCATCAAAATTATTTCTAAAGAAATAACAACAGAATAAGAGTATTACCATAAACAACATAAAACCTATTAAGCCTCCATCTAAAAAAATATCAACAAATTGATTATGGGTATTAAAATTAGTCCTTAAATAATAATTTCTTTTTGATACATTATCTATATCTAAATTATAACAAGTTGTTAAATTTTCTTGTATTTCATTTCTATTTTTATATCCTACAAATATGTTAAAATCACTTTTAGTCAATTGCTTTAGACTACAATTCCAAATAACAAATCTTGGTTCTTGATTTTTCAAAACCTTAATTGTCTCTTTGTAAGAATCTTTAATATAAAACCTATTCTTTATATTTTTATTAATTGTAAAAAGACCGAAAACAATGAATATACATAAGGAAAGAGAAAAAAATAACTTTGTTTTCGATAACTTAAAACCCATAATTACTCTTATGAGTATATATGCAAGAGCTAACAATAATGACAACCTTGCAACAATTGTAAAAAGAAATCCTAAAATAATAATTCCAAGAATCAAATAAACTTTTCTTTTCTTTTTAGACTTTATTTTCTTGGCTAAACCATAAATTAAAACAATAGATATAAAACACATAAAACCAAAATAAGGCCTATGTATTAATAATAAATCTTGCACTTGTGATGTATTTCCAAAAGGTAAAAAATTATGATCTAAATAAAAATTAAAAATATTTATAGCAGTGATAATAATACCTAAAAAAACTCCTAAAACATATCCTTTTATTACACTATTAATATTTTTGATATTAAATACCAACAAACTTAACAATAGAAGTACCGCTATATGTTTGTATAAATATATATTATTTATAAACGACTGAAAGAAGATTGCTTTCGTAAAAATAAACAGAACAAATAGGCCCAATAATTTAACATAAAAAACTGAAAATATTTTTTTTTGCTTAAAAAAAAATAAAAGAAAAAGAACTCCTAAAAGTATATTAGGAATGGCCATAGATATTGATAATGATAACAATAAAATAGAAAATACAATATCAAAAAGATGGTCAACTCTTTTCATTCTCATTTTTTTACAATTCTTTTTATTCTTATTAAAATGTCTAATGGTATAACATAAAGTAAAATGCCTCTAAGTAACCCATATATAGGGAAAAAACCAAAATAAAAATTTTTTAATATTAATTTCACTCTGTTTTCGGCTTGTTTTTTCCTCAATAAAGTGGAAATTCCATTTGGATTAATCTCACACTTCACCAATACCTTATTTATATTTGCTACTTTAAAACTCTTTATAACATTAAAAAAAAATGCATAATCTTCAGCTGCTTTGTATTCTTCTGGATAAAGCCCTATAACTTCTAAAATACTATTTTTAAACATAATTGTTGGATGAATATGCATAGCATTAATAAACATTTTTTTTCTAATTTGTTTGTCTTTTTCAGGTACAGTTAAAGTATACAATAAACTTCCTTTAGTGTCTAAAAATTCTACATTTGCACCAACTAAGGAAATATCTTTATTTAAATCTAAATATGATTCTTGTATCTTAAATCTGTCTTCAGCACAAAGGTCACCGCAATCAAGCCTAGATGTATAAATATATTCTTTATTTAAAATAAACTCTAAACCCTTATTTAAGGCTATTTCTATTCCTTTATTTTCTTTTAAATATTCAAAAAACACAACCCCTTTTCCTAAAAAAGACGCTCTTAATTTATCCTCATCGAGATACATATTACTTCCATCATCTACAATGAGTATGTCTAAATTCTCATTAGCACCTATAGAGGATAAAGAATCGTAAAGTCCTTTAATATTTTTGTAATGAGGTATTAAAAGAATAACATTATTTCTGTTCATATTTCTTTTTTGTTTTTTCTAGATTTTAATAAAATCAATGGTCCAAATATTCTAAAACGTTCAAACTATGTTCCTTTAATAGAATATTTAGATATTATTAAGCTTTATTATTTTTTAAAAATCTATACAATGTCAGGGTTAAGGCTGTAATAATCCAAAAACTAATCAATCTAAAAGAGTCGAATTGCATGTAATTTATAATGAAACCAATATTACAAACAAATAAAATAAGTGCTAAAATTTTTAGTTCAGGGTCATAAATCATTTTTAAAGAAATGTATGAGTATCTGAGAAGGGTTATTAAAAAAAGCAAAAAAATAATCAAACCCACAATGCCAGTCTCAGCCAATAATCTTGTATAAACAGAAAAACCCGGAGGCCAAGTAGGATAATTGGTATCTGACCAAAACCTTATTTCATAACTATTTCTATAATCTGTATCACTATAGTGGTCCTTCAAATGAAAACCTTGTTGAGAAAATCCAATCCCAAATATTGGGTTTTCTTTCCAAATTCTATAGGATGCTAATTGAGTCCCCCATCTTGAAACATTAGATATTTGCGAATTAGATTTCGTTTTTTTTGAAAACAACTCTATTTTTCCCTTAACATAATCATTTGATCTTGAGAAATTTGAAACATAAAAAACAGCTAATAAAACTATAAACACTAAAAATCCTTTTACCAAAATAACTCTACCATATTTGATCTTTACAAAGTAATAACCGAAAAGTAATAATTGAATTAAACTTATTATTAAAGATGTTCTTGAACCACTAATAAATCCTAATAATATTGGAGACAAAGCAATAATAAACTTTTTATCAAACATATAACTCAAAATCCAAGGAGTGGCAAATACTAAGTAAATTGCTAGAAAAGGGGGTTCAAACATTATTGAAGACAATCTTTCTTCTATCCCTATTGGATGTTTTAACAAAAGGATTGTGTCAAAAAAATCAATTACTCCTTTTATCAGAACATTTAAAGTTCTTAAATAGATAATTTCAAATATCGCATATATAAATACAATTATAAAACCTATAAGAATAACGGGCCTAATTTTTTTGAATAAAACATGAACGTTCATTTTTCTAAAACTAGTCATTAAATAATTTGTAAAGAAAAAACCTGTAAAAACCAATATGAAACCTTGCCAAATAAATTTAACTAAACCTGTTCTATTCTTAAAATCTGAAATTAATATTGAATCAAAATTAATTATAGCTCCTATTAAAATCCAGATCATTAATAAGTATAAAAAAGACAATGGGGTAGAAACAATAAACTTATATTTTCCTGTTATAAAGCAGTTTAACACATAAAAAGCAGTTACAACAAGAGCTAAATTCAAACCTAAATCAGTATTAAACTCACCAGGAAGGGGTAAAAATTTTGTGTCTGTAAAAGGAATAAAAAAAATTATTAAAAGTAATAACTTTAACTTATAGTCTTTTATTAAAAGTTTTAATTTATTTTTCACCATAACCCTAATCTAATATAACCCTTTTATTAATTTGTCTTCTTAAAAAACCAATACAGAACTCTTTTTAAAAACTTTAACTTTAATAAATTTAGTATTTTAAAAATTTGCAGATAGATCTTAAGTTTGAAGTTAAAATATTTCTTTGAAACTATATCTTCATAGAAATGCTTATTAATCATCTCAATCAACTCTCTATTTTCTTTTTTCTCAATAGGCTTATCAACCTCAACTAAAAGCAGATATGCGCCCAGGTATTTCAATAAATCTGTTCTGCTTGAATTATCTAAAACTTCATTTATAAAAAAAATAAAATGTTTTAAATGAGCTACTAATCTTTTATATTTTTTTACCACATCTAATTCTTCCCTATTATCTTCAATTCTATAAAAAAAATCTGGCGCTAGCTCGTATTTCAATACTTTAATATCAATTGATTCATCAAGTATTGCTCTTATATGAAGTTCTGGATCTTGGAATCGCAGAAATGACTCGGTAAAACCACCTATTTTCAGAATAGCTTCTTTTTTCCAGAGCACACTAGATGTTTGCCAAAAATAATCTGTTAATAAGAATCTTTTTAACATAAATTTTCTTTTATCTCTAGTTAACTTATATCTAAACTTCTCATAGATGAATGAAAATTGGTCTTTAATAATATTAGATGTATTGAATTTAAATTTTTGAAATCCAAAAATTAGCATATCAATATTTTCATTTTTTTTTGCTGCTTCTAGCCTTTTTTCTAGACAATTAGAAACTAATATATCGTCTGCATCTAAAAAGATTATATAATTTCCCTTAGCCTTTTTTAGTCCAATATTTCTACAAACGGATCCACCTTTTTTTAATTTTTGAACACTTTTTCTTTCGTAAAAGCAAATCTTTTCTCCTAAATATTTTTTAACCAAAGAAATTGATTTGTCGTTTGACCCATCATCAACAATAATTAATTCCCAATTTAAATAGGTTTGATTTAAAACAGATTCTATTGTTTGAACAATAAAATTTTGTTTATTGAATAATGGACAGATAACAGTAACTAGTGGTTGTTTTATTTTCACAAAAAAAAATTAATAATCTGTTTTTAAAATTTTTAAACAATGATACTCGATAAACAAAAAACTAAAAACATATGCTATAGAAGTAGCTAATGCAGCACCAATTATTGAATAGCTTGGCACTAATAATACATTAAAACATATGTTAACAATTAATGAAAGAGTTAATCCTAACGTTTGTATTTTAAACTTTTTCTTATACAGTAAAAACACTCCTCTCATTTGAAGAGACAGAAGTAGAAATTGGCCAAACAATAAAATCATTGCCGGTTCAAAAGCGCCTTTATAAGCTTCACCTACAAATCTTAAAAAAGCAGTTTTTAATAACAGCCAACATAGAGCTGTAAAAATTAATCCAATTACTATAACCATATAAGACCTTTTTCTACTATAAGACTCCACTTCTTTTACATTTCCATCCTTATATCTATTTAAAAGTTGGGGGGTATATGCAGAAATAACAGAAAGCGTAATAACCAAAGTAAACAAAGCACTTATTTTTGTAGATACTGAATAAACCCCAACACTTGAAATTGATAAAAAAAATAAAACCATCCATTTATCAAGTTGATTTTGTAAGAAATAAGAAATTTGCCCTCCTAGCAGAATTATAGATTCTGAAATATACTTTTTAACATAACCTAAAAAATTATTAGCTTTTAAAATATTTAGGTTCTCTCTGTTTAGTTCTTTCTTTATAAAACTCAAAAACAAAAAGAAAGAGATTGTAAGGGTAAAAACTTGAGAAAGAAACAATACGATAATGCGATAATTAAAAATAAATACAAAAATTATATTTATTGTAATCATTAACAAACCAAGTAACGTTTGTATTAAAGTTAATTTAAATGCCTTGTTTTTAATTTTTAGAAGATTAAAATACACTTGTTGAAAAAAACTTAAAAAAGAAAGTAAAAAAATAGAAATCTTAATTTCTGTGGAAAACATCTCAGAAATTAGAGGAATCATAGAAAATACCAAATAAATAAAACCTGTTATTATTGATAATGTTAAATAAGCTTTTGTAAAATTTAATAATAATTTCGTCCTTTCTCTTTGAATAAGATGAACATAATTTACAAAAATCATCTGAGGTATACCCATTGAAAACAAGGCACCAAGAAGCCATGCTAAAGATATTCCTAAATCCAAAACACCATATTCTTCTTTAGAAAAAATTCTTAAATAAAAAGGCATTAATAAAAAGCATGCTCCCTTTAACACAACTGATCCCAGACTATAAACTATGCTATTCTTAAAAATACTCATATCAAAAAAGTGTTAACCTGTTTATTGTATTGATAATAAGATAATTTTATTTTTTTCATAATTAAAAATTAATCTGATTATTATACTCATAGTCTCGACCCTAAATTATCGCAATTAAATATGCTTTTTAATTACTTATTTTTAAAATCTTTAAATTTCATTAACTTTTCATCTTTTCCTGATATAACAATCTTTTCTGAAGGTATTTTCCAATCAATTTTTAAACATTCATCATTATAAATCACACCGACTTCTGAGTCTGGATAATAATAATTATCACATTTGTAAGATACAATTGTATCATCTTCTAAAACTGAAAAACCATGCAAGAAACCTCTGGGAACAAATAATTGCTTATTTTTATCTCCAGACAATTCTATTGAAAAAACTTTTCCAAAAGTTTCTGATTCTTTTCTTACATCAACAGTAATATCTAGAATCTTACCTTTAATAACTCTTACTAGTTTGGCTTGTGAAAATTTCCCTTTTTGAAGGTGCAAACCTCTTACAACTCCATATTTAGAAGTAGATTGGTTCCCTACTACAAAATCTACATCCAAGCCTATTTTATCTTGAAACTCTTTTTTATTATAATCTAATAAGAAAGCGCCTCTTTGATCTCTAAAAACTTGGGGCTCGACAATAAAACAACCTTTTAAAAATGTTTCTGTAACTTTCATTATAACCTCATTAAATTTTTTCCATAACCACTTTTTAATAGAGGCTCTGCTAATTTACACACTTGCTTTTTTGTAATAAACCCACTTTGATACGCCGCCTCTTCGATAGCTCCTATTTTTAATCCTTGGCGTTCTTCGATGGCTTGAACAAATTGACCTGCTTGCATCAAAGAACCAAATGTTCCTGTATCTAACCAAGCAGTACCACTGTCTAAAACTTTTACAGCCAATGTATTCTTTTTTAAATATACATTGTTGATATCTGTAATCTCTAGCTCACCTCTTTTACTTGGTTTGATATTTTTAGCAATGGTAACAACCTCATTGTCATAAAATAAATTCCAGGAACGGCATAATTAGATTTTGGGTTTGCTGGTTTTTCTTCAATAGAAATTGCATTATAATCATCATCAAACTCAACAACACCATAGCGTTCTGGATCGTTTACATGATAGGCATATACAATTCCTCCTGTAAGATTTGTGTTTGCTTTTAATAATTTTGACAACCCAGACCCATAAAAAATATTATCTCCTAAGATTAAAGCTACTGTATCGTCTCCTATAAATTTTTCCCCAATAATAAAGGCTTCTGCCAATCCATTGGGATGTTCTTGCTCAGCATATTGAAAATTACATCCATATTTTTTTCCATCACCAAGTAGCCTTTCAAATAAGGGTAAGTCTTGGGGTGTAGAAATAATTAATATATCTCTGATTCCAGCTAAAATTAATACTGAAATCGGATAGTAAATCATGGGTTTGTCATACACTGGCATTAACTGTTTGCTAACCGCTAATGTTAAAGGATGTAACCTTGTCCCTGAGCCTCCTGCTAATACGATTCCTTTCATGTGCTTTTGTATTTATCTATATACCATTGAATGGTTTTT
>Ga0228662_1001225_pt1 | contig 10790 bp, 11 predicted proteins | sample 76DmetaG_FD_183173 | JGI IMG/M metagenome (GOLD analysis project Ga0228662, IMG submission 183173) | Seawater microbial communities from Monterey Bay, California, United States - 76D | ecosystem: Environmental > Aquatic > Marine > Coastal | place: USA: California | collected 2016-11-10
TGGTTTGTTCGCAGTAGGTTTTGTAGAAGGCAAGTATTTGCCTCGAGCATTAAGAAAGTACAAAAAGATTGTAGCATTCAATACTAAAGATGAAAAAGTACTTGACAAAGTAACTCATTTAGTGTAACATTAACTTATTAATTAAACTTACTTTAACAGAGTGTTACGGGTTTAGTTAGTAGTAGAGAAATAATTTTCCCCTTAGGGCGCTTTGCGATTGCAGAGTCTTTACGAGTGTAAAGTTTTTCTAAATTTATTTCTTGACTCTAGTTGAGTATGTCAATCGGTTGGCGCTTAGAGACATACATCAACTAACTTAAAGAGAACTATTACACCCCAATGTAGTAGTTCTCTTTTTTTGTCTAAAAAACCTCTGAGATTAAATACAACTACATACAGACAAAAAAAATTAATAAAATACTCAAAAAAAATTAATAAAATACTTGACATGATGAATAAACTATGCTATTATGTAATAGTAAGATGAAAAAAGAAAGATGATTCTTACATTAACTTTAACTAACGAAAGAGAAAATAAAATGACAAATACAAATAATACAATACAAAAAGCGTACAACAACTACTCAGAGGTCGTTAAAGCAATGAACACACAAGATTGCGACAAAGCAGACGCTTCGTGGGTTGAATTGACAACACTTTTCACTGAAAGTCTTACAGAAGCACAGAAAAAACGCTTTGTAGACAGTGATTTGATTGAGCAGTTAGACATGATTGAGTGTAGTCTCTAAAAACACACTAAGTCTCAGTTAAAAGAGAAAGAGCAGTAGAAATACTGCTCTTTTTTTGTCTAATTGTACGAAAGGTTAAATACAACTACATACAAACAAAAAGAGAAACAAAATGCAACAAAATAGAATAACATACATGCTAGGGTTCTGCAATAATGACAAACGCAGAGAAATACAAAGAAAGGCCGCACAGTTTTGGCTTGACAAACAACATCGTGTCATTGTACTTGACAGTCAACACACTGAACAAGAGTTTTACGAGTTTATGCAAAGTGATGTAGAATACATTCATATGTCAGACTTTAACAAGATTTGTCGTGCTAGAAACTTTGCTCTTAAAGATGCTCTTAGAAAAGGTTATTACAACAAACTAATAGTATTAGTAGACAACGATGGCGCACTACGTGACATGAGCGATTATGATGTTTCTACAGACGAATTACTTGACGCAGTGTACACTACAGACTGTGACATAATACAGCCAAAGAGACCGTTTGGTTTCATTAAACACTTCTTTGAAAATAATGACAAAGCAACTACACATCTTTGTTTAACGAATGAAAATCAGTTCAAAGGTACTGTACTGTTTGTTCGTGCGGGCATAGATGTAGAATATGATGAATGGTATGACAAAGAATACGAAATACATTCATTAACGCCAGGCGAAGACATTGATTTCTGTTTACGTGCTAAGATGAAAGGTTACAAAGTTAGATTTGCAGAGAATTTAGTACAACATGAACTTTCATCAAGTAGTACTTGGGCAGAAAGTAGAACACTAAATGTAAAGCCATGGGTAGAACGCAATGACATGCAAAATACCACAATATGGAACAACAAGTACAACAGAAAATTTAGTAGAAAAGAATACATTACACTTGCTTCATCAAATGATGCTTTTTCAGATTTATTTTCATAAAAAAGGTTGACACACTGTACATAGTGTGTTATTATGAGTACATACTTTGAAATTATTGACGTGGTTAAAAAGTATGCTAAGTTAAAGATGTTATGTTTTTGTATTATTTTGCATCTTTGGCACTCCTAGGAAATGGTTAAACATTTTCGTTGTTAAATGTGGAAAAGAGTGAGAGATTTAGGTCTTTCACTCTTTTTTTTGTCTAAAAAGTAGCCGTTTTGCTTGACTTGATGCTCTTTTTGTGCTATTATGCTAAATAATATTAAGAAAGAAGTAATACAAATTAAACGCATAAGGACTGAATTATGTCATACAACCCAAACTTTGCAGATGCGAGAATAATTCGTAGATGTAAGAAAGCAATTGGCTTTACTAAAGCACTTGTTTCACCTACAAAACCTACTGCTATGTCTTCTCGTTTCATAGACAAGCATTATGGTATTTCTTCAAATAAACTCAGCAAATACCTAAGAGATTTATTACTTGTTTGTGTTGATGATTCATTCAATATGGATTCAGGTGAATGTAAGAAGTACATCTATTCAGAGACTGGTATGAATTTTTTAGTGGGTTCTTTAGGTAAGAATATTAAAGAATCATCATCCTCTATTCCCCTCCCTAGTGTATTACATCTCAAAGAAGAAGCACTTGAATGGGCAAATGAAACATATGACGAACAACTAAAGTCATTAGAGTTTGAGTATGAAGAAAAAACACATAGATTATTCAACCCAATACAAAACATTCGTTCAGAAACAAGAATAGAACTATTAGCAAGTCATGGGTTAGAACATCAATATGACATTGTATGCTGTGCGCCTACACTACTCTACCAATACAGTTTTATGGTTCCTGACGCAACAGGCGAAGTATTAGAAACACTTGAAGATTACTTAAACAATAGAAGTGTAGTTCGTAGAAAACTCGCAAAAGAGGCAGAGATTACACACAAACAAGCAAAACAAATCATCAATGCCTTATTCGCTGGTGCACATCTTAGTACTAATATTCGTGCATCATTGTTTGCGATGATTGACTATGATGTTGCGAAGATGAAGTTTCTACAACAACACCCATACTTAACTGCATTAAGAATGGAAATTAAGTCTATGTGGGATGTAATTAAGTCAACAGCACCAACACAATACTTTATTACTAAAACAGGTAAAAAACGCAAACGACCATTCAATGCCAGAGCAAAGTGGAATATTTACTTTCATTTAGAAAGAAGTGTTATTGAAGAAGTCAAAACATACATGAAACAAATAGATTCTAAGTTTTTCTTAGAACATGATGGCTTTACAAGTCAAAAAGAAATAGATTCAGAAGATTTAAGTTATTGGGTTCAAGCAGGAACTGATTTTGAACTCGTATTTGAAAAGAAGTAATACACTAGGGAGTTAATTAGGGAGAGAGAATTACAACCTTAATACCCACTAAAAAAGAGACATAAACCCACTAAAAAAAGGAATAACCACATGAGACACGAAACAGACAGAGATGAACTAAAAATACATTACTTCAATGACGTAATTAAAATACATTTAGAAAGCAAGTATGGATGGAATGAAGACCTAAGTCATTACTTAAATCTATTTGATGAGAAATACCGAGTAATGCAGAACTATTCATCTATTAATGGAAGTAATGAAATATTAACAGATGTACAATGGGTATTACCCAGTGACAAGTATTTCTTAGTAGCAGAAGTTTTGTTTACAAAGAACTTGGGTCTACAGATTCATATTGAACAAGAAAGACCAGCACCGCTACCACCTAAATCACCATTTAATGATTAATAACTATTGACATTGATTAATAAATATGTTATTATTAAAGAACATAATACAAAATAGGAGGATTATTATGACAGACGAACAACAGCAACAGCAAAAGAAATACGAAAAAATGAGCAAAGCAGAATTGATTTCAGAACTAAAAGAGTTACAAAGAGACTTTGATTTCGTAGACTACGACTCGTGGTACACTGAAGGTTATTGGTTAAACTTTGTAATCGATTTGATTGTTGATGAAAAGATTGATTCACGCTATTGGGCAAAGCGTATGCCACAAGTCAATCCATACCCTGCACTCATTGAGAAGTTTATGGAAAGACTTGAAAACAAATACTTAAACTTAACAGACGCAGAACTAGAAAAAGCAAACAAGCAAAAAGTAGAAGACGAAGATGGTCCTAAACCTTTCAATAATGACACACTGAAGGAATTGTTAAAAGGTAGAAAAGGGGAGATGCACTAATGAAAATAACAATCTCAGAAATCTCTAATACACTAGAACACTACAAAGCATTCTTAATGTTTAAGTTTAACGATGATGATTTGTTACACGATTACTGTGCTATTCTCAAAGACCAAAACTCAGTAGGTAACTACGAAAGTTTTATGAGAAAAGAAAAGCGTTACAGTGACTACAAATGGTGGACTGCTAGTTGCATCAACTACATCGATTTAACTATTGGTCGTGTTAAGAGTGGAGACTTCAAACCAAGTCATTTGACAAAGTTAGATGCTAACTCAACAGCAAAAAAGAAAACACAACAATGGAAGAATGACTTAGTTGATGGATGGGCAGAGTATTGTTCAGACAAAAAAGGAGTGAACGTAGGAACATTCAAACTAATACACACAGGTCAATACGACATTGATTGGTGGAATTAAGTCAAAAACGAGTATTATGAAACAGTATTTTCAAACTATGCTAAATAATAGTGCGGGACTTCAGTCATCCTGCACATTACAATGTATGAATTGCTATGCTTTGTAATACTCCTAAAATCGGTTAATGTTATTAACTGTGGACCCTCTGCACTTTTCCTTGACATAGGGTGTAGAGGGTCTCTTAACAACTAAAGGAGAAAAAAATGAAATATGGCAACACATACTTAGAAAGAATTTATGCGAGAACAAAAAGAGTAGGGGACTGCTTAATCTGGCAAGGCGCAAAACACAAACAAGGTTACGGGTTAATTAGACATCAATTCAATGGCAAAGACAATATGCAAGGTGTTCACAGAGTAATGGCAATCGAATGCGGTGACTTTGACGACATTGATTTTACAGACAAGTATGGAGTTAGAGTTACACATACATGTGGTAATTTACTTTGTTGTAACCCAGAACATTTCGAAATAAAAACGCATCGTCAAGTGATGCACAACACATACAAAACAAAATCAGATTTAATGGGAAGTTTTCACCCAGACAAAATTAAAGAAATTTTAGCAGAATACGAACAAAGAAAAGACGAAGTAGGCATTCAAACAAAGTTAGCAAACAAATACGGATGTGCATGTAATACAATGGGATTGATTGTAAAAGGCATCACGTACAAATGGATTGACAAAGAATAACTGTGTTGAGTAAAAAAAGGGAGACACGAAGTCTCCCTTTTAGTTTTGGTACCAGAACGTACCAACAGGACAAAATGTGCAATTAGTAAAGCACAACGGTATTTATTGAATAAATACATAATAACAGGAGAAAAAACACATGGACAACAAAGAAAAACTTTTAGACTTACAAATTAAAGCATTACATATGATTAATGGCTGGTTAGCCGTTTCTTATTTGGTAGGTCTCGCATGGGTAGCCGCAAAAATCTACTCAATGGTAATCTAATTTAGAGGGAGACAAAGTATGTCAGCAAAATATGATTTTACACTCTACCAAGGTGCAACGTTCAATCGCACATTAGTTATTAAAGACACAAACAATGATGTAGTCAATATTACAGGTTACACATTCGCAGGTCAAATAAGAACTTCAGCACACAGTGGTACAGTCGAAGGCACATTCACAGTAGGTGTAGCAAACGCTAGTCTAGGACAAGTTAGTTGGGAAATGGCAGCCACAGACACACAAAATATTCCAGCACAGCAATGTGTTTACGACATAGAAATGACACAAGCAAACGGTGACATCGTAAGAATCTTAGAAGGATTTGTAGACGTTAAAGCAAACGTAACACGTTAAGGAGAAACAAATGGCAGGTGAAGTAACTTCGGTAACAGTTGTCGAAAACGTTCTCTTTAATTTAACGATTACAGAAGACGATGCAACTGTTACAACAGTACAAGTTCCAAGCGAAATAGCAACGATTGAAATCAATGCATTTGATGTAAACGTTGACATGAATAACGCAGGTTCAGGCTTAGGCGTATTCAAAGCAAAATCAATCGACACATTCACACTAAGAAGTATTAGTGATGACAATAAAACAATTGAAATCGCATTTGCAAATAATGAAGATGAAATTCAAATCAAAATACCAGATGCAGGGCTTTCAGTTCCTGATGATTTCACATTAAATGCTGATTCAGATGACACTGCAAACGTTAAGTTTGTAGGTTCTACAGTAGACATCTCAAAAGCAAAACTAATTACAGAGTTAGATGCTAACTCACAGAATATTACAAGTGCAGGAACAATAACTGCAACTCAAGGCGACATTACAACAGTCAATGCTACCAATCTTAACTCTACTAACATAGATGTAGATGCAGGTACTATTGACACATTCACAGCGGTAAACTTAGATGCAACTGACATTGATGCTACACAAGGTGACATCACAACAGTTAATTCAACAAATGTTAATTCTACAAACTTAGATGTAGACACAGGTACTATTGACACACTTACTAGTACTACTGCAACAATCGGTACAGGTGACATTACAACAGTTAATGCTACTGACGTTAATAGTACAAACGCAACAATCACAACAGGTGGTATTACAACAGTCAATTCAACAACAATCAACTCTACAAACGTAAACTCTACAAACTTAGACGTAGACACAGGTACAATTGATGACTTAACCAGTGTAGACATTGATGCAACTACTGGCGACATTACAACAGTCAATAGTACAGACGTAAACTCTACTAATTTAGATGTAGACACAGGAACGATTGATGACTTAACAGTTGTAACCGCAGAAGCAACAGACAAATTCATTGGTGACATTCGTGGTGCTATTCGTTTTAGAGCAAAAGCAGGCGAAGACTTAACAAAAGGTCAAGCAGTGTACATCAGCGGTGTTTCAGGTAATACAGCAGTTGTAAGCAAAGCAAAGGCAGACAGTGCATCTACAATGCCAGCATATGGTCTTGTTTATGCAGATGCTAATAACAATGCTAATGTAGAAATCGTTGAGTTCGGTAACTTAACAGGATTAGACACTGCAACAGATTCATTAGTACTGGACAAACCAGTTTACATTTCACCAACTACAGCAGGTGCCGTAACAGCAACAAGACCAACAACTGCAACACACTTAGTACAGAATATTGGACTTGTTCAACGTGTACATGCTAGTGCAGGTATTATTAGAGTAGGTGGTAGTGGTAGAACAAACGATGTTCCAAACACATTCTCAATAGAAGGCGACATAACAACAGCCGCAGATTTTCAATCATTAAACGCAACAATCACAAATGATTTAACAGTTAACCAAGATGTACAGATTGGTTCTACACTGGGTGTATTTGGCGATGCAACATTTAATGAAGACATCACACAAGTTCAAGGCAAATCAGCAACATTACCGACACTTACATCAACAACAGCGACTATTACTACTGGGACTATTACTACAGGTAATATTTCTACAGCAAACGTAGGAGACTTAAATGTTTCTAACGATGTAGTAGTTACTGGAGATTTGACTGTCAATGGCACGACTACGACAATCAATACAGAGACCCTTGAGTTAGCAGACAATAATATTGTACTCAATAGCAACCACACTGGAACACCTACACAGGATGCAGGCTTTACCGTGGAGAGAGGTACTAGCGATGATGCAGTCTTCCAGTGGAATGAGTCTGATGACCGATTTGAAGTTAAGGTTGGCACTGGCTACAGTGGCCTTAAGACCAGTGACTTGACGACAACTAACCTTACTGCTACTCAAGGTGACATTACAACTGTTAATGCAACAGATGTGAATACTACAAATGCAGACATTAATGGTGGAACAATCGATGGGACAACAATCGGTGCTACTACATCTGCGGCAGGTACATTCACTACTTTAACAACAGACAATGCACAGATTACAGGTGGTTCTGTAGCAGGTGTTAATATTACAGGACTAGATGACCTTTCTATTAGTGGTAATTTAGTAGTTTCACAGAATACAACAACTGACAACTTTACTGTTACTAATACTGGTGTTATTGCCGCTCTTACAATCGGAGAGTATGGTGGTGTTACTAACCAAGAAGGTGCAAGTATGCAAGTGCTTGAAAACGCAGGTGAGTCAGACGAAGAAATTATTTTAGATTTTGGCTTCTTTAATGGAGCATCAGCAGCCTCACGCTTAATCAAACAAAAGAACTTACATGTTGACGAAGCAGTACAACTTGCTTCAGAAAGTGGTAATGTAAAAATCGGTAGTAATCAAGTTTCTGACTTAATTGCGAATCAAGAAGTTGGTAACTTTAGAATTAACCCAGCAGACATACAAATGTATTACGGTGCAATAGATTGGGCACACGTTTCAAATACATGGGTAGATGCAAACGTTACAATCAACTCAGATGAGAAACTTGTAATTACAGGTCATAAGAACACAAACTACAATGGTAGTGGTGCACAAGAAAATACAGATGGTGGTATTATTATTGATGCCAAAGACACCAGTGCAACTGGAACAGAACATGGTCTAGTTATTAAAGGTGGGGTTACTATTGAAGACACTATTAGTAGTGACTTAATACCAACAACAGACTTAACATATGATTTAGGTTCAGCAGACAAGGCGTGGCATTCACTTTATGTTGGTCCTGGCTCACTTTACATTGATGGACATAAAGTACTTGGTTCAGATGCAAGTGGTCAAATCGACATTACTACAGATGATGACCAAAACTTAAACATTTCAGCAGGTGCGGCAGGGACATCAGGTACAATCACACTAAGTTCTGCTGGTAACACAACACAAATAAATGACACTACAGTTAATCTTGGACCACAAATCGGTGGTGCAACTGTTAACATCAATGGTACATTAGAAGCACCTGACTTACACGTTGGTGATTTAGAGTTAGATGCAACACTAATCAATAACACTGGTACAAATGCTAACTTAGAAATAAGAACAAATGGTACTGGTTACACTCATCTTAACACAGCAGATGTGTATGTAGGTACACTGTCAAATGCTCTAAAGATTGATGAGACAACACTAGACTTGATTGGTGCAACAGAATTAACTATTAAGAAAGACCTTAAAGTAGAAGGTCAATTAGAAGTACAAGACATTATTAAAGTCAATGATGGCTTCACACTAACTACATTCAACCCATACGCAGGTTCAGGACTTCCTGCAACAGCGATGGACCTAACTATTATGGGTGTAGGAGAAGAAGAAGGTTGGGCTGCTCTGGGTGTTCGTTCTCGTGGCGAACATGCATGGGGATTGTCAGGTTACGGTATTCCAAACGAACCGCCAAGATCCATCTTTGCACTGCAGGCTGGTAGATTAGATGGAAGTAGTGATGACTACTTAAATAATAACGACCCATTCGCAGAAATTATGTTCAACCCATACTCTGGTTACAAAACTGGATTAGAATGGCTAACACCAAGTGCAGACATTAGAGCAATCGCAACAGAAGACCATTCGTCAAGTGGTATGGGAACAAAACTTACAATCTCAACAACAGACAATGGTAATCAAGCAGGGGCAACAGACGCAACACATACTAATGCAACTATTGAGATTCAAGGCACTACAATCTCAAGTAGTGGTACATTAGTCTTAGATGATGCTGTTGAAGTTACAGAAGATTTAACAGTTGGAGCAAGTGGCCAAACAACTACATTAGGTGCGTACTCATTAACATCAGGTTACAATGTAAATGGTTTACAAATTGATGCTGGTGACACTTCTTGGGCTATTGCTACATTCAAAGAATATGAGGGTGGTGCAAACAAACCAATCGGTGGATTTACTAACCCAGGCTTGTCAACAGAAGTATTTGGTGGAACACCCAGTTCTCCTGCGGCACTAAGTTCAGGCAAACGAGTATTTGCTATGACAGGAACAGGCGCATACGATTCTACAGGAAACTCACCACTCACAGCAAACATACGTATTCTTGGTGTAACAACAGAACAACAAAGTACTACTAATCGTGGCGCACAAATAGAGTTTCAGACAATACCAAATGCTAGTGCTACTCCAGTAATTTCATTGCGTATGCAATCTAATGAAGTAATCATAGGTGACGGCGGTGATGGTAAACTTCGTTCACATAATGGCACATTAATCTTAGATGATGCAGTAGAAGTAACTGGAACATTAGATGTAACAGGTAACGCAACATTCGATGGTAACGTCACATTAGGCGATGCAAACACAGATGTTATTACATCAACAGGTAAACTAAAAGCATCAAACGGCTTTAACAATACAGTATTAGACACATCAACAGCAAACTATTTGAGTGGTGTTCTTGGCATTGTAGAAACAGGGGATCAAGCATACGTTTCGGATGGGAACGGTGGTTCTCCTACAATGGCATTCTTTGATGGATCAAACTGGAAGAAGTTTCATGCACCAAATGACAACATAAGTTCAACATAATAAAAGGAAATTAACATGGCTAAGTGGGCAGAAAAAGAAGCAACATATTTTACACCAAAACCACAATCAATAGAGGTGGAAGTTGCCCTCATTAAGCAAGATGTTAATACTATTAAAGAAAGTACACGTGAACATAATCAGAAGACAGACAGAGACTTTGAATTAATTCACAAAAAGATTGACAAAATCGACAACAGACTATGGTGGCTTGGTGGAGTCATTATTGTTGCAACAGTTGGTCCATTAATAGGATCACTAATCACCTAACCAAGGGCAAATGGGAGAGAACAATGAGTGAAGAAAAGAAAACAGGAAGACCTAAGTTAGAAATTGATTCTGAGTTAGTAGAGAAATTAGCACTAATACATTGTACGCCAGCAGAGATTGGCTTCATAGTTGGTGCACACCCTGACACAATACGCAAACGTTTTTCTGCGGAATTGTCAAAAGGGAAAGCAGAAGGGAAACGCAAGTTGAGAAGAAAACAGTTCGAAGTAGCACTACAA
>Ga0228662_1001231_pt1 | contig 10747 bp, 6 predicted proteins | sample 76DmetaG_FD_183173 | JGI IMG/M metagenome (GOLD analysis project Ga0228662, IMG submission 183173) | Seawater microbial communities from Monterey Bay, California, United States - 76D | ecosystem: Environmental > Aquatic > Marine > Coastal | place: USA: California | collected 2016-11-10
GGGTATGGGTGTCGCTATTGGGAGTAGTATTGGAAAGGAAGTGTCAGAGTTTTTTTAAAAAACGTTCTGTTTTAACTGGACAACTATCCATTAATCGCCTCAACAATTTCCACGCGTCCCGCTAACATTTCTTTTAGCATGGCTTCAATACCGCTTTTAAGCGTAAAGGTGGAGGATGGACATCCACTACATGCGCCTTGTAAAATGACTTTCACTGTTTTTGATATGGCATCATAAGATTCAAATACAATATTTCCACCGTCACTAGCAACAGCTGGTTTAATATGCTCCTCCAAAATATTTATAATCTCTTTTGAAGTATCGTCTAAGGCTTCATAAGCTCCATCCAATTGGGCTGTTGTTTTTTCTAAAACTTGAGCAGCTACAGCCGACACCATTTCTTTACCATCTTCAATATAGGACTTTACAAACTCTCTTAATTCTAGCGTAATGGAATCCCATTCTACAATATCATACTTGGTGATTGACACATAATTTTTGTCGATAAAAACCGCCTTTATAAAAGGAAATTGAAAGAGTGCTGTTGCAAAAGGCGATAACTTTGCCTCTTCAATAGAAGTAAACTCAAATGTTTGAGAAACTAAATTTTTATTGGCTACAAACTTTTGAACGCCTGGATTTGGAGTACTTTCTGCGTACACAGTAACCGGGTTTTTCTTTTTGTCTTCATTTATAATAACGATACCGCCTTCATTCAGGTAATTTTCGATCTGTTCTCCAACTTCTTTTTGCACATCGCTCCACTCAATAATGTCATAACGCTCAATAGCAATAAAGTTGCCTGAGAGGTAAACTTTTTTCACAAAAGGAAGGTGGAAAAGTTGTTGTGCTAAGGGTGAATTTTTAGCTTCATCAATATTTGAGAATTCAAAACTCTCATATTTTGTAAGGAAAGAATTAGTTTCAAATTTTATAATTTTTGGGTTACTGGTCTCCTGAATTGAAACGGTTGTTTTTTTCATCATTATAATTTTTACAAAGGTAATAAAGAAATTTCTGTATATTTGAAAAGCACCCAAATAATATAACAAATGAAGACTCTAACAACATTCCTCATACTTTTTCTATCTTCTATTGGATTTGCTCAGATTATTAGTATTAATGATTCTACAGACCCTCAATCTAGTTATGGACCAGAAGATCTGATTAAAAATGTCATGATTTCGAGTTCCTGTTCCACAGCAGACAACTTCACGTTCCAAGTCAATGGTGCTCCAGGGAATTTAACAACCAAGAGTTATGGCTATTTTAAGACACCTCCAGGAAGTATGTTTCCGTTTGCAGAGGGGGTAGTTTTAACTACTGGGAGAGCCTTTCCAGCAGGGAATACTCCGAATATTGATTTGATAGATCACCAGAATGGTGCTTCTGGAGATTTCGATTTGGAAGCGGCTTTAAGTCAGTCGAATACCCAAGATGCGTCATTTATCAAATTTAACTTTACACCTCAAGTGGATTCCATTGCGTTTAGATTTTTAATGGCTTCTGAAGAGTATGATAGGTTTACAGAGTGTTCATATGCTGATAGTTTTGCATTTTTATTACGAGAAGTTGGGGCGACAAGCTATACAAATTTGGCTGTATTACCAGACGGAACACCCGTAAGTGTGAGGAACATAAACGATGCTCCTGATTGTAGAGCCAATACAGACTATTTTCAGGGCTATGATATTGTAGATACCAACTATGGAGGACGGACTAAGGCATTAACAGCTTCTTCAGCTGTTATTCCAGGAGTTACCTATGAAATAAAACTTGTTGTTGCAGATCAAGGAGATAATGCGTGGGACTCTGCTATTTTTATTGAGGGGGGAAGTTTTAATATAGGAGGAGATTTAGGAGTTGATCGCCTTATTGCAAACAGTAACCCAGGGTGCGCCGGAACTCCGATAACCTTAGACACTAACCTTACTGCAACTGGAGCTACATTTGAGTGGTTTAAAGACGATGTCCTAATAACGGGAGAAGCTAATTCCACGCTAGATGTTTCTGTCAATGGTATGTATAGTTTTAAAGCCATTTTAGTTGGAGGCTGTGAAGCTACTGATGAAGTTGATATTGAATTCACACCACCACCCGTTATCACAATTCCTCCAACGGATATCGTATTATGTGAAACGGACGGCAATGGCATTGAGATATTTGATTTTTCAGCTAATGAAACCTTGGTACTAGGAAGTCAAATAGCGACGAATTTTCCTATTAGCTATCATCAAAGCCAAGTGGATGCTGAAGGCAATTTGAACCCAATAACCCTCCCGTATCAAAATAGCTTAGCCACAGAAACGATTTGGATACGAATTGCAGACCTAACACAAAGCTGTTTTAAGGTCGTTAGTTTTGATATTGAAGTTCGTTCACAGCCCACAGCAAATACCCCCAATGATTTAATGTTTTGTGATGATGCTGATGATGGTGACGACACCAACGGTGTTTTAGAATTTGATTTAAGCACCAAGATATCAGAAATTTTGGGGTCGTATTTGGCCTCGGATTATGAGGTTAAATTTTATTACGATCAAGCCGCTGCATCTGCAGGGGATGCTGGCACTGAGATTACCACCACCATTCAAAATAGTTCGAATCCACAAACTGTTTTTGCACGGCTAGAAAACAAATTAAATAGAAATTGTTTTGACACGACGAGTTTTCAACTCAACGTAAATCCACGACCCGTAGTGAATTCAGAAGTCACACTCAAGCAATGCGATACCGATACTGATGGTATTACTAGTTTTAATCTAACTGAAGCCAATCAACTCATATCAAATGATCATACAAATGAAACCTTTACCTATTACCTTACCGAAGCTCAGGCAGAAACAGCTCTTATATCTGATCAAATCACCTCTCCAACCACTTACCCCAACCCAACTCCTATAAACAGTACAATCTATGCAAGAGCTAAAACGAACCATGGCTGTTTTAGAACCTCAAAAGTCAACCTAGTAGTAGGGGCAACCCTTCTAGATCCCATCAATTTTCAATTAGAATATTTTGTTTGTGATGACGCAGAGATCGACAATGACAACTCCAACGGTGTTGCCACATTTGATTTTAGTGATGCCACAACTCAAGTCCTTGCTGAACTTCCAACCAATCAGAATTTGACCGTGACTTATTACCTTTCAGAAGTAGATGCTTTGGCCGAGACCGATCCAATACCAGACATTTCTAATCACAGAAATACAACTAGCCCTACCACTCAAAACATCTACGTTCGGGTCGACAACAATGACGTTAATGCTTGTTTAGGATTGGGACACCACATTACCCTGAGTGTTGACCCTCTTCCAAATAAAAATATAATTTCAGATTATACGTTATGTAGCGATACGAATCAAACTACTTTTGATTTAACGACCAAAGAATCGGAACTCATCAGAGGTCAATCAGTCCCTATTTTGATTAGTTATCACTTAAGTGAACAAGACGCAATAAATAATATTGTCATCCCCAATCCAAGTATGTACTCAAATGTTTCAAACCCTCAAACAATTTATGTACGTGCCCAATTTGATCCAGATAATAACATGAACCTGGACGCGCGTGAATGCGTCCGAACGGATATGCAATTTGAATTACAAGTTAATTTAAACCCCGTTATATTCAATCCTGATCCCATTACAAAATGTAACGACCTAATTAGTACTGAATATGACTTGACCCTTCGAAAAGATCAAATCACAAATAATGATTCGTCTATAGTTCTAACCTATTTTGAGTCTCAACAAGATTTAGACAACAACAACCCGATCCTCGATCCAACAGCGTATCTAAGCACCGCCCTCTCAAAAACCATCCTTGTATTAGCCACAGGATCCAACGGATGTCCATCCACTACAAATCTAGAGTTAACGACTGTTTTGTATGCCAATTTAAACCGCAACCCAACTCCAATAGAAGAATGTGAGATCGACAACAATGGCTTTGATTATTTTGATCTAAGATTGCGAGAGAACGAGATTTTGAGTGGCTTAGACCCCTTAGATTTTGAAATTAGTTACTACGAAAATGAAATGGATGCGTTTTCAGGAAACACAAATACAATATTAGACCCCACAAACTTTGAAAACACAGTTGTTTTAACACAGGAAATCTATGTTCGAGTAAAACCAACATTAAACGATTGTTTTATCATTGTTCCATTAACAATCATTGTCAATCCCGTTCCAGAAATTGACATTTTAGACCGTTATGTGATTTGTTTAAATAAAGACGATCAGGTTATTAGTCCAGTAACACAGCCATTTTTACCAACTGCACCCATTGACACCCAATTAAGTGCTGCCATTTACAGTTTTCAATGGTATAAAGGAAGTATAGAAGAAGTTAACTTAGACCCCAGCAGTGTTATAATACCAGGCGCTACAAACCCCATGTATTCACCAATTTCAGAAGGAACCCATACCGTGCTAGCTACTAATCTGGCTTCTGGATGTCGCATCCCAGCCAGTACAGAGGTTGTCAGTTCATATCCTCCCGAAACTATAGAAGTAGCGCTAAAATCGGAGTTGTTTTCAGACAATAATATATTAGAAGTCAGCGTTGTTGGTATAGGTTCTTATGAATACCGTATCGATTTTGGGCCCTGGCAGCGAGAAACTTTATTTGAAAATATTAAGATTGGAGAGCATATTATTTATGTGCGCGACCTTTTAAATTGTAATGAGATAACGCAGAAGAAAATAGTAATTGGTTCTCCTAAATTTTTTACACCAAATGGCGACGGATATCACGATACTTGGAATATCATAGGAATGAGCGCGAATTCTAGTTCAAAAATTTATATATTTGACCGTTATGGCAAATTACTAAAACAAATCAATCCTACTGGTGAGGGATGGGATGGTACCTTAAGTGGAGTACAACTCCCATCAAGCGATTATTGGTTTGTATTAGAGTACAATGACCTCGTAACAGGAAAAAATAAGCAAATAAGAGATCATTTTACGCTCAAAAGATAATATTTATGACAATATTTAATAGACTTCTACTTATTTCCATTTTAGGAGTATTCACTCACTCCGTAAGTGCGCAAGAAGGCTTACCAATATACTCTGATTATTTAACGGATAATTATTATTTACTTCACCCATCAATGGCAGGTATTTCTAATTGTAATAAAGTTAGACTTACAGGGCGACAACAATGGTTTGGAGATGAAAATGCTCCAAGTTTACAAACGATGAGTATAAATGGACGAATTGGTGAAACGCCTTCAGGAGTTGGAGCGATTTTTTTTAATGACAAAAATGGATACCATTCTCAAACAGGAGCTTACTTGACCTATGCTCATCATCTTATGTTTTCAAGAAACACCATTGATTTGAATATGTTGTCATTTGGATTGAGTGCGGGATTAATTCAATATAAGTTAGATGAAACTGCTTTTTTGGAGTTTGATCCCATTATTGCAGGTATTGAGCAGAGCACTTCAGATTTTAATATTGATTTTGGGTTTTCGTATCACTTTATTAATTTTTACGCACATGTAACCATCAAAAATGTTTTAGCTAATGAAGGAGTTAATATCAACGAACAGGGTGTAAGTTATGACAATCTCAGATCGTACTTATTCTCTGCTGGAAATGTATTTTCTAAATTAGGGAGTGACTGGAGTTTTGAGCCTTCATTGATGTTTGCCTACAAAGATGCTACCAAAGAATCTTTTATTGACGTTAATTTTAAATCTTATAGAGAGTTAGACTTTGGAAATGTATTTGCTGGAATCTCCTATAGAAGAAGTTTTGATGGTGCTGAGTTCACCACTGGTTCAGGAGTAAGCAGTCAAAAGCTTCAATATTTCACACCAATTTTGGGAGCGGAGTATAATAATTTTATGTTTGCTTACACGTACTCTTACCAAGCAAATTCGATTGTTTTTAATAATGGAGGTTACCATCAAGTTACCTTGGGTTATAACTTTGGTTGTAAGAAGGAAAAATATGACTGTAAGTGCCCAAGTGTAAACTAAAACTCTATTTTTTTTATGAGAGCTGTTTCTGATTTTAGAAGGGAGTCAAACACTTCTACGGTCCCATTTGTATAAAAACGATTCGGGTCTGCCGAAGCTACAGTATTCATTAAGGTATTGCTAATTAAGATTGATTTTGTTTGTCTAGCAACTGCTTTACCAGAGTCAATAATTTTAACATGGCTCGGTAATAGCTGTTTTAAAATAGGGGTCAAGAAATGGTAATGTGTACAACCTAAAACCAAACAATCAATTTCAGCATCAAGCATTGGTTTGAGGTAACTTTGAAGTAAATTTTTCATTTGCTCAGAACACAATTCTCCATTTTCAATAAGCTCTACAATCCCGTCTCCTACTTGTTCCACCACCATCAAATCACTAGAGTATAGTTGTGAGGTTTCGTGAAATAATTGACTGCTAAGCGTACCTTTAGTTGCTAAAATTCCAATCGCTTTAGATTTCGATTCAAGGGCAGCGGGTTTGATAGCGGGTTCAATTCCAATAAAGGGAATAGAATAGTTTTGTCTTAAGGTTTTAATAGCATTGGTTGTGGCAGTATTACAAGCTACGACAATTAGTTTACAGCCTTGATTTATGAGCCACTCTGTATTTTTAATTGAAAGATCAATGATTGTTTCCTTGCCTTTTGGGCCGTAAGGAGCGTGTTTTGAGTCCGAAAGGTATATAGTAGGCTCCATTGGAAGCAGGAGGTGAATTTCTTTCCAAATAGAAAGACCACCTACACCCGAATCAAATATACCAATAGGTTGTGAACTCATATATTACAAAAGTAAAAAAGCTGCTCTTTTGGAGGGCAGCTTTTTGTAATTTTTTTAGAGGTTGTCTATGTTAAAACCCTAATTCTGCTTTTACATCAACTAGTAAGTCTGTTCCACCAGCAAAGATAACGCCTTGCCCCTGAGAAGCATCAAGTACATAATCGAATCCTTTGGCTTGCCCAACTTTAAGAATTGCATTTTTTGCCTTTTCAGTAATTGGTTTTAAGAGGTCAAACTCTTTTTTCTGTAAATCTTGTTGTGCTTGTGTTTGGTACTGACGAATACTTTGTTCCATTCCTTGAACCTCTTGTAAACGTTTTCCATTTTCTTCATCGGTTTTGGTAGAGGATTCACTATCGTACTGTTTTATTTTATTTTGTAGTTCAGTGGCCATCGCTTGAATATCGGTTTCATAAGTTTTAGCCAACTTTTCTAATTCTGCTTTTGCACTTTGCATTTCTGGCATTGCTTCTACTAGTTCTTGAGTATTAATATGTGCAACTTTAGTTTGAGCTTGTGCTGTAAAACTTGTCGCAACAAATACTGTAGCCGCGAATAAAAGTGATTTTAAATGTTTCATTGTAATTGTGTTTATATTTAAATTTATTTATTGTTTCTAATACTATCTCTTCTTTTTTTCTGTGCTTCAAGCCGCGCTTTACGCTCTTTCAATGCTTGTTCTTTCTTTTCTTGTAATGCTTTTTTACGCGTTTCTCTATCATTGTCTACTTTGGTGTCTTCTGTAGTGGTTGTTTTAGAAGTAGCTTTTGTCGCTTTTGCTTTAGAACGTTTTTCTAAGGTTTTTTGTTTTTTGGCTTCAAGTGCTTTTTTCCGAGCTTCCCTTGGATCTTCATTTTCAGTATCTTCCTTCTTCGGTTTAGTTTTTTTGAGTTCTACCACTGAGTCTTCATTTTCAGTCGCTAAGGGAGTTTTATCCTTAGTTTTTGTGTCTGTAGAAGTTTTGTCAGCTTTTGCTTTAGCACGTTTTTCTAAGGCTTTTTGTTTTTTTGCTTCGACTTCTTTTCTTCTTGCTTCGCGAGCTTCCAATTTCTTTTGTCGCTTTTCTTCTAATAGTGCTTCGCGATCTGCTTTTCGTTGGTCTAATAATTTTTGGCGTTCGTCTTTTGAGTTGTCCTTTACTTCAACGATTGTTTCTTCTTCATCAGCTGCTTTACGTTCTTTTCTTGAGCTCACTTGCTTTCTTTTTGAAGACCTGTTGATGGTTCGTAATACCTGTTCGCTAATATCATAACGATCTGCAGAATACAGCATAACTACGTCGGCAGATTTATCAAATATAAAATCGTATTTTTTGGAGGCCGCAATTTCTTGAACAGCTGCGAAAATTTGATCCTGAATAGGCTGTATGAGTTGTCTTTTTTGAATCATCAAATCTCCATTTGGTCCAAAACGCTTTTGTTGATACTCAATAATTTCGTTTTCGATGATTTGTAAATCTTCCTCACGTTCAGAAATGAGTTCGTTTGTTAGAAGAATTCGCTCGTTGTTGAGTTGTTTTTTTTGATCTTCAAGTTCTGTCAGTCGGGTTTCAATCTCACTTTTCCATTGTTGTACTTTAGAATCTAATTGCGCATTAGTTTCAGAATATTCATCGATATTTTCTAGAATATACTCAGTGTCTATATAGCCGATACGCACGCTTCTTTGTGCATTTAAAGACGTGCCTATTAGACATAAAAAAAGAAAAATACTTATTTTTTTTACAGCTGTCAGCTTATATAAATTTAAAGTTAACAAATTCATTTTTTATTGATTTCAAATTATTGGAATTGTAGTTTGATATATAATTTTTCAAATTAACGAAATTAATTTTAAAATCGTCCACTCAATTCTATTCATTCTGTTCGCTTACAGCAATTAACGTTCCAAACATTAAAATTGTTGCCCTATAATAAAGTGTGTTTGCCATCCACTTTTAATAGTATCTCCAGGCAATGGATCAAATCCATGACCAAAATCAATCCCAAGTAAACCAAAAGCCGGCATAAATAGTCGTAATCCAACCCCTGCAGATCGTTTGATTGCGAAGGGATCAAAATCATCAAAATCATTATAAGACGAACCACCTTCTAAGAAGGCAAGTGCAAATATTTTTGTTTGTTGTGCAAGCGTAATAGGGTGTCTTAATTCCAGAGAAAACTTATTATAAATTGACCCTCCATCTTGACTAGACAGGGCTTGATTTGGATACCCTCTTAATGCTATTGCTTCTCTACCATCGAGACTGTATGTCCCTAAACCATCTCCACCAACAAAAAAGCGTTCAAAAGGAATCACACCTCTATCGTTATTATATGCTCCTAGGAATCCAAATTCAAAGGTTGGTTTCAGAATTAACTTTCCAGCTAACTTTGTGTACCATTCTCCCTTAAATTTAATTTTATAAAATTCTAACCACTTGTACCGTTCTTGGTCAATCTCCCCAATTCGTTGAGAAGCTGCATTCATTATCTCAGGTGCTTCTGGGAGATTTGTAGCCGCATATTGTTGGATAAGATCATTTTGAGCTTCTCTTTCTCTTTTCAAAGCAGCATAATCTACATTATTTACCAAAGAGTATGGGAAACTTACTTTTGCAGTTAAGCTAAAACTTGAACCACCCTCAGGGTAGATGGGGTCATTAAATGTATTGTTTCGACTTAACCCAACGGTGTATGCCAAGTTATTAGAGTTTCCATTTCCAAAGGTAAACAGACCAGTATTGTAATTTTTTAAATCATAGTATTGGAAACTAATCGCTTGCGATAATACAAAGTAATCATCTGGCACGGATAGTTTTTTTGCGATTCCAAGAGTGAGTCCTGTAATATTAAAGCTTCGATCTTTATCGGCATCTCTTGTAGCAGGGTTATATAAAAATTGTTTGGTTTGAGAAAGTGATGAAGAAAACTGTACAGGCTTTTCTCCTCCTAGCCAAGGCTCTGTGAACGATAAGCTATAGGTCTGAAAAAATCGACTAGCTTGTAAACGCAATGCCATACTTTGTCCATCACCCATTGGAAACGGTTTGTAAGCTTCTTTATTGAAAATATCTTTTATGGCAAAATTATTAAACGAAAGTCCTAACGTTCCTATGAATCCACCACCACCATAGCCACCTTGCAATTCAATTTGACTGGCACCTTTTTCAACAACAGTATATTCTACATCAAGAGTTCCATCAGTAGGGTTTACATTTTTTAAATCAGGGGAAATTTGCTGTGCATCAAAATATCCGAGCTGACCAAGTTCTCGGATGGTTCTTACAACACTACTTTTACTGTACAATTGTCCTGGTCTGGTTCGTAATTCTCTATAGATGACAGCATCATTTGTTTTATCATTTCCAGAAACACTAATATTTTTGAAGTATGCTGGTTTGCCCTCAGTAACACGAATTTCCATGTCAATGATGTTTCCATCGGTACTTACTTCAACAGGGGTAATTGTAGAAAACAAATAACCATTATTTTGATATAAATTTGTTAAATCAAACGCATCAGGGTCAGAGTTGTCAGCAATTTTTTTTTCTAACTCAATTCCGTTGTAGGTATCACCTTTTTTAATTTTTAAAACTTGGTTCAGTTGTTCATCAGAGTAAATCGTATTCCCTAAGAAATTTATAGAACCATAATAATATTTTTCGCCTTCTTCAACGCCTATTTTTAAACTTATAGTATTATCGTTGCTTTTGGTAAGTGTGTCCGACAAAATTCGGGCATCTCTATATCCTTTTTCCTTGTATTTATCAACCACACTTTTTAAATCTTCCTTGTAGTCAGCTTCAATATATTTGGAACGCTTAAACACTCGAAGAATGTTTTTTTGCTTCGTATTTTTCATTGATTTACGAAGTTGTTTAGCGCTTAGTTTTCCAGTGCCATCAAAAGAAATAGATTTAATTTTAATTTTTTGGCCTTTGTCAATTCGTACAAGCATATTCACTCTTGACTTTTTAACAGAATCTATG
>Ga0228662_1001235_pt1 | contig 10718 bp, 8 predicted proteins | sample 76DmetaG_FD_183173 | JGI IMG/M metagenome (GOLD analysis project Ga0228662, IMG submission 183173) | Seawater microbial communities from Monterey Bay, California, United States - 76D | ecosystem: Environmental > Aquatic > Marine > Coastal | place: USA: California | collected 2016-11-10
TGAGGATGTCGATGCGTACGCGGTAGAGTCACAGCGAAGAGCTGCACACGCGCGTGATAGCGGCTGGTTCGACAGATCGGTTGTGCCAGTTAAAGACGCATCGGGCATCACTATTTTGGAGCGCGACGATTTTATCAAGGCGGATACCACGATGGAGGGTTTGGCACGTCTCAAGCCTTCGTTTGAGATGCCTGGACAGATGGGCTTCGACGACGTGATCCTTGCGAAGTACAACGAATATAGCAAAGTAGAGCACGTGCATACGCCAGGTAATTCGTCGGGCATTGTGGATGGCTCTAGCGCCGTTCTTATTGGCAGTGAGAAAGCCGGAAATGATTTGGGCCTCACGCCCCGAGCTCGGGTCGTTGCAACGACTGTTTTATCGACAGACCCCATCATTATGCTGACCGGGCCGGGGCCCGCCGCAAAAAAGTGCCTCAAGAAAGCAGGTCTGACGCCAGACGATATTGATCTGTGGGAGATAAACGAGGCCTTTGCATCAGTGGCACTTCGCTACATGAAAGACCTCGGAATCAGCCACGAGATAACAAATGTTATTGGTGGTGCTATTGCCATGGGACACCCACTAGGGGCAACAGGTGGCTGTCTGGTCAGTGCCATGGTTGATGAGCTTGAACGTCGTGATTTAAAACGCGCCATGCTCTCGCTCTGTGTTGGCGGTGGTATGGGTATTTCGACAATCATCGAACGGGTTTAAGCGGTAACAGGAGTTTTACGAAATGAGTTTCCATTACGAGAAAGACAGCAACCAGGTCGTCACCGTTACCATGGACATGGACGGTCCAGTCAATTCAATGAGCGACGCCTTCCTACCGCTCTTTGAAGCAACGCTCGACAAGTTAGAAGCTGAGACTGAACTGGCAGGGGTTGTTTTGACGTCGGGCAAATCTACTTTTTTTGCCGGCGGCGATCTGAATATGCTGTGTGAGGTCACCGAAGAGACCGTTGAAGATTTTTTCAACGGAATGTGCGCAACCAAGGCGGCTATGCGTCGGTTGGAAAAGTTAGGTTCGCCGGTATGTGCCGCTATCAATGGTGCCGCTTTGGGCGGTGGCCTCGAACTGGCACTGTCATGTCACCATCGTGTTGCCTGGAACCACCGGAGCGTTCAGCTCGGCTTCCCTGAGGTAACGCTCGGTTTGCTTCCCGGGGGCGGTGGTAACGTTAAAGCGGTGTATCTCATGGGGCTCATGGCGGCAAACGAATATATCGTTGAAGGCAAGCGTGTTGCGCCTGAAAAAGCATTGGGATCAGGTTTGATTAACGCTGTGGTAGACGACAAAGAAGCGCTGGTCGCTACTGCTAAACAGTGGGTTATGGATAACAAGGACGATGAGGCGGCACGCACTCAGCCTTGGGATACAAAAGGCTACAAGATCCCCGGTGGCAACATTCGTAATCCACAAGTAGCGCAGATGGTGACTATGGGCGCACCTATGATTCGAAAGAATACGCGTGGTTTGCTGCCTGCGCCCGAAAAGATTTTTGACGTGGCAGTGCAGGCGCTTACGGTCGATTTTGAAACGGCGATGCGTATCGAGAGTCGGGGTCTGGCCGAGCTTGCGCTGACGCCCCAAGCTAAAAACATGATCAATACGTTCTTCTTCCAGATGAACAAGATCAATGGCGGTGCCTCGCGTCCCAAAGACGTTCCCCCACAGAAAACCGAAAAGGTGGGTGTGCTAGGCGCGGGTATGATGGGGCAGGGGATCGCATATTCCTCTGCCATGGTGGGCATTCAGGTCGTACTTAAAGACATTAGTCTGGAAGCCGCAGAAAAGGGTAAGGCGTACACAGAAGCGCTGCTTCAAAAGCGAGTCGACAAAGGTCGAATGACCACTGAGAAAATGGCAGAAGTATTGTCATTGATTCACCCAACTGCCTCGGATGAGGACCTTGACGGTTGCGATCTCATCATCGAAGCAGTGTATGAGAACATGAATCTCAAACACCAAATGACCCGTGATCTCGAGCCTCGTCTCGCAGAGGGTGGCATTTGGGGTTCAAACACCTCGACGCTACCGATCACGCAATTGGCAGAGGCAAGCCAAAACGCCGAAAACTTCGTTGGTATCCATTTCTTCTCTCCGGTCGATAAGATGCCGCTCGTAGAGATCATCATGGGTGAGAAGACAGGCGATGTGGCGCTGGCCAAGGCCTTTGATTACACAAAGCAAATTAAAAAGACCCCCATTGTGGTTAACGACTCACTCGGTTTCTTCACGTCACGTACATTCGGTACGTACCTTGATGAGGGCGTGCGGATGCTTGTGGAAGGTGTGAAGCCCATTCGTATCGATAACCTCGGCAAAGCCGTGGGAATGCCTGTCGGACCCCTCACCGTCTACGACGAGGTCAGTCTCGAGCTGTCACGTAAAGCACAAGCAACCTGGAAGGAGATGGGTCTCGCTGTTGAGGGCGATGATCGCTCCATAACCGCGGGTGTCGTTGAAACGATGATCGGTGAGCATGGACGTGGCGGTCGTTATCACGGCGGTGGTTTCTACGAGTACGGTGCTGACGGCTCCAAAGAAGTTTGGTCAGGACTCGCAGAGCTCTATGGCAAAGAAGGCATTGAGATCTCTGATAAAGATGTCAAAGAACGCTTGCTGTTCCGTCAGGTCATTGAGGCGCTTAAGTGCTTGGAGACCGATGTATTGCGCAGTGTTGCCGATGGCAATATCGGTTCCATCATGGGTATCGGTGCCCCTGCGTGGACCGGTGGACTTTTACAATTCGTCAACACCTACGGCCTGCAAAACTTCATCGATCGCTGCGGTGAACTCAGTGCGGCTTACGGTGATCGCTTTGATGCTCCGGCCATCGTGGCTGAGAAACTAGCTGCAGGGGAAACCTTTGCTTAGGGCGATGTACTTCTTTTAGAGGGCGCTTCGTGCGCCCTTTTTTGTATTTGCGCTTGATAACGCATTTACGTGGGCAAGCCAGTCGAGACAGTGTTAAATGGGGGTTCAATCAAAGGAGAACAATAACAATGCGTTTTGCCGTCACCCTCGGCCGATTTTTGCTCGGTCTGTATTTCTTCCTTCCCGGTATTTCCAAAGTAACGGGCTATGCTGACACCCTGAGTTATATGGCGCTTCACAACATACCGGCTCCAGACTTACTTCTCCCGATCACTATCGTTCTTCAAATCGGCGGTGGGGTAATGTTGATGATTGGGATGCGCGTCAGCCAGGTGGCTTTCATGTTCGCGGGCATGACCGTGATTATTAATCTTGGAATGCACGACTTTTGGAACGTCTATGAAGGTGTTAGCCAGGCGCATGAGACGCAGAATTTTGTTAAGAATTTGGCGATTTTTGCGGGTTTGCTCGTGATGAGCGGCGCCGAGGGCCTACCCCAGCACCGCTTGTTGAGTCATAAATAATCGCCTGAGGCTCAGGCGCCTAAGTTGAAGGTGAGCCCTGCGTTAGCAACGAGACGCTCAATCAGCTTCTCACCCATCGCGGGCGCTGGTGTGTAAACACCCCCTGGCAGATCCGTGCAGTCCTGAACGATGCAGAGCGCACTCTCAGCGATCATCTTAGAGGTCGAGCCATAACCGGGGTCCATGTCTCCGGTTACTGTGGCTTCCATGCGATCACCATTCGCGGTGGTGCCAACAAACAGCACGTCGTAATGGCCCGCCTCGCGACTCTCTTTGGAGGGCCCCTCTCCGGGTTTGGGTACGTCATCGCCCTCCAGTGGATTACTGCTTGCCACCATATTGGCAGCTGCTGCCCCCTGCTCACCTGGGCCTGTCACCATCATCTCGTCGTACTGGAAGTCTTCGCCATAAAGGTGGTTCAGCAGTGCGTTGGAGCGATGAACATTCTTGGTGTTGATCGGCGCCATGATGAAAGGTGCGACCCATGAACCGATGGCATCGTCCTCATAGGGCTTCGCATCGGAGGGTTGGTCGGGACCTTGATATCCGTTGGCGAGTGAGAAGGGGTTTGCCAGTACTTTCAGTAACCCTGGGTTGGTTTTTAGAGCGGCCATGGTGGCGCCTAATGACGCGGCCGTACCACCTGAGAACTCACCGTTCATAGCGCGAACACGACCCCGAATGCGGCTCATGGGCGCACCTGTCTGATCGATTGACGCTTTTTGGAGGAAGTAGACACCGAGATCAAAAGGAATCGAGTCAAAGCCACAGCTATGGACAATGCGTGCACCTGACGCGCGGGCTGTCTCGTCGTGGGCGGCAATCATTTCGTGCATCCAACCGGGCTCTCCAGAGAGATCGACGTAATGCGTACCTTCCTCTGCGCAGAGTCTGACCAACTCCGAGCCGTAAAGCTGATAGGGGCCTACGGTTGTGCAGATGCACGAAGCGCGCTTGACCATATCGCGCAGAGACGCCTCGTTGTCCGCATCAGCTGTTACAAGCGGTATGTCGGACGATACGCCAATCAACTCACGAACTTCTGCAAGCTTGGTCTCGCTTCGACCGGCCATTGCCCAGTTAACATTAGTGCCATAGGTGTTTCCCATGTACTCGGCGACTAATCGACCGGTAAATCCACTTGCGCCATAGACGATAACGTCGAACTCTCTGCTCATAATTAATCCAGTTTAGGGGTGATAGTTAGAAGGCTCGAGAATACAGGTTCGTTATCAACTGTCCAGCGCAAGGCTGATTATGCGCAATCAGTCCCAAGACTGGGCTGAAACGCGAGATGGAAGGGGCTGGAGCGACGGGAATAAAATTTGATAACGTAGAACGTGGACTTAAAGTGTGTGGATTTGAATCTGATGAAACAGTGGGTAGTCAGTTTAATGTTCCTAATGCTCGTCGGCTGTGGAGGAGGCGGTGGGGGTAGTGGTAGTTCAGCTCCCTCGGGTCCGACAGCCGGAAGCGGTTCAGGCAGTGCGCCGACTTCGCCAACACCCTCTGAACCCTCAGCTGAAGACTATAAAGCCGCTGCCGTAATGTTAGATCTGGCGACGTTCGGTGTAACAGACGAGAGCCTTGAGGCAGCTGCAAAAATTGGGCCGTACGCCTGGCTCGACGAACAATTCGATACACCACCTAGTTACCACTTACCTATTGTCTATCGTTACGGCTCAGAATACGGCTACGACATTTCCAACGGTACTATTTTCCCGGGCTTGTATCGTCGGTTTGCTTTTTTTGAGCGTGCGTTCACCGCGCCTGATCAGCTTCGCCAGCTGACCGCCTATGCCTTGTCTCAAATTCTAGTGGTGTCTGATTCAGGCGCTCTCGGCGTGAATCCCGTCGGCTTGTCGAGTTATTACGACACACTTCTCGAGCACAGCTTTGGAAATTATAGAGATCTACTTCTGGCCGTGACGCTGCATCCCTCAATGGGGTTTTTCCTAAGCCACGTGAACAACGCTAAGACTGATACGACTGCCAATACTTTCCCTGACGAAAACTATGCTCGCGAGGTAATGCAGCTATTTTCTATTGGGTTGTATGAACTCAATCCTGACGGCAGTCAGAAGCGTGATGTGCAAGGAAACCCCATCGCGACATATGACAATGAGGATATCCAAGCGTTTGCAAAAATCTTTACCGGGCTCGCTTATGACTCGACTAATCGAGAGCCGGAATTTGGTCGTAATCAGGCGGTCTTCCAGCTGCCGATGGTCATGTTTGACGAGTATCACGAACCTGGGGAGAAACATTTGCTGAAGGGTCAAATAGTTTCTGACGGGCAAACAGGCCTAGAGGATATCGATGATGCGATCGACAATTTATTCAATCACCCAAATGTTGGTCCATTTGTGGGTAGGCAGTTAATACAACGATTGGTGACATCAAACCCGTCGCCTGAATACATTGCTAGGATTTCAGCCGTCTTTGCTGACAACGGTGAGGGTGTTCGCGGCGATATGAAAGCGGTCGTCAGGGCTATATTGACCGATGAAGAAATCGCCGATGCAGGTCGCGTGCGCGAACCTTTTAGGCGGTATCTCGCCGCAGGTAGGGCGCTGAATATAGGTCCCGTCGAAGGTTATAAATATGGGGTAACGGGTTACATCGTGCAAAATCTTACTGGGCAGATGGTGCTTACCGCGCCCAGCGTATTCAATTTTTACTCGCCCTTTTATCGACCTCAAGGTGGTATGGGTCTTATCTCACCAGAGATGCAAATTACGACTGAAGATACAGCGATTGGGGTAACAAACTTGATGGCGAACTTGGTCTATGGCGACACGCCGATGGCCACGCATCCCGAGCTCTCGCCTGTGGCGTTAAATTTGGAGCCTTTGGTCGACTTGGTTGACAACGAAGACGCCTTCTTTGATCAGCTGGATAGATTATTTTTCGCCGGCAATATGAGCGACTTTACGCGTGCCATCCTCTCAGAAGCGATGGCTGAAATGTCCTCCTCGCCCAGTGAGGAGAAGGTAAAATTAAGCCTGTATTTGTCCCTTACTTCCCCTGAGCAGGCGGTTTTTGGAGGTGTCCAATGATGATCAACCGCCGATCCCTACTGAGACGTGGCGCTCAGTCTGCTGTCTCGCTTGGGATGTCTTCTGTGGTCCCGTTTTCCCTTTTGGGAAGTGCGGGGGCCAGGGCGTCAGATGATTATCGAGCGGTGGTGTGTGTGCTGCTCGCGGGTGGCGCCGACAGCTACAATATTTTAGTGCCGCGATCTGAGCAGGCGTATGCGCAATATCAAGCTCGACGCTCAGACTTAGCACTGAGTCGCAACGATTTGCTACCTTTAGAGGGAGCTCTCGATGGTGTGAGCTTTGGTTTGCACCCGGCCATGTCGAGTCTTCAACAAAGGTTCAATGCTGGGCAGGCAACGTTAGTCACCAACATTGGTCCGCTGGTAGAGCCGACCACTCGCGCGGCACTCGAAGCGGGGAACGTCAGATTACCTTTGGGTCTGTTCTCGCATTCAGATCAAATACTGAGTTGGCAGACAGCGACGCCTGCAAACCGCGCGGGCACTGGTTTTGGTGGTCGCATGCTCGATGCGATGCCTGGAGCGAACGTGGGCTTGGCGCTCGCAGGCAACATCTCTTTGTCCGGCAATAATTCTTTTCAAGCGGGTGCTGCCACGGGCAGCTATGCCCTGAGTGCCGCGGACGGTGTGAGACGGATTGCGGGCTATGACAGTGACGTTTTTAGGCGCTACTTTGACCGTTTCTTAGAGGACCCTAACGCTTCAACGTTGCGCCGTGTCTATGGCAATAAAGTGCAGTCCGCGATTGATACGGGCGATGTGTTTAATTCGGCGCTGGAGGGTGCGACAGCCCTCAGCACGCCGTTTTCGGACCATTACTTTTCGGCAGCGATGAAACGTATCGCCGAGCTGATTAGTGTGCGCGAATCGCTCGGGGTGACACGCCAGACGTTCTTCGTGACCTACGGCGGGTGGGATCACCATGAAGATACCTTGGGCCAGCAAGCCGATATGCTGCCCGCCCTTGATTCGGGTCTGGGGCAGTTTCAGGTCGCCCTTGATGAATTAGGTCTCAGCCAGTCGGTGACGACCTTTACCATTTCTGATTTCGGTAGAACCCTAACCTCAAATGGTAAAGGCTCAGACCATGGTTGGGGCGGTAATGCGATGATCATGGGTGGTGCGGTGCAAGGCGGTCAGTTATACGGTCATTTCCCCGAGCAGGTAGAAGACAATCCGCTGGATGTTGGTCGTGGCCGTTTTCTACCCAGTACCGCAACCGACGCCATGTATGCTGAGGTCTCTAGGTGGATGGGTGTGGCTCCAGAGTCTATGGGATCGGTGTTACCCAATTGGGCAAACTTTGAGGGAAGCACTCAGGGTGCAGGGCTAATGGGTATGCTGACTGGCTAGCGCTGTGCCGTTACCAACCAAAAATTAGCCTCAAATGAAACGCCGTTTCCACCTGAGAAAAAGTCCAGCAAACGGTCATAGACAGCTTTTCGTGCGCGATCCTTCAGTGATGGATCGCTCTCTGCGATGAGGGCCGCGGCAGGCCCGATTTGAATGAGCTCCTCGAATATTTCTTCAAAGGACTGCGATGCGCCTACGGATAACTCAAGTGCTAAAGGCTCAATTCTTGGCTCTTTGAAGCCCGCTTGGGTAAGCACGTGCTTGATAACGTCTGGGTCTGCTAAACCAAAGGGTCCAGGAGCGCCCGGTTTTGCCTGCGGCGGTGCCGGAAGCACTGATAGGGCGGCTTGCAGGGGCGCTGTGAAGAAAGGATTAAGCGACGGACTTTGCCAGCAGACAAAGCCCAGTTGACCCTCAGGTTTGAGTGTTTTTCGCAGCGTTGCGAAGGCAGCAGGGGGATTGTCAAAAAACATTACCCCAAACCGTGAGTAGATGGCATCGAAGGACTCATTTGGGAAAAGCGAATCACTTGCGTCTCCCACGACAAATTCCACCTCAGCGCGGAGTTCACTTTGATTGGCCGCTCTCAGTTCTTTGGCCAACGTGAGCATAGGTTCAGATATATCGATCCCCGTAATCTTGGATGATGTGTCCAATCGGGATGCCCATTCCAAAGTTTGGTTACCGCAGCCACAGCCTACATCGAGAAGCCGTGCGCTAGGGGGTAAAGAGAGCGAATCCATGCAACGACGTCCGGGCTCCGCAAGCAGCTGCTCAAGAAGCGTGTTGTGTCTGACCCAACTCGCCCCTGCTCGACCATTCCACATCTCTTTTTGTAGTTGATTGTTCATACGCAGAACCTTTAATTACCAAAAATGTAGGAACCGACGTCCTCAAGTCTCTCGAGGTCATCGGGTGAGTCGATATCCCAGCCAGCGGATTGCATGGGGATCACGCACACATGATGGTTGCTGTTTGTAAGTAGTTTTTTCGCACCGTTCTCGGCGTCGAGCGATAACAGATCGGAATAGTACGAGCGTCCAAATACTGCGGGTGGCCCAACGGTGTTTTCGAACCCTGAGCACGCTATACCTGTGCAGTCTGTACTATTAATTAAGGTGGAGAGTTCCTCGGTAGATATTAAAATTTGATCTGAAAGTAGGACGAGGAGTTGATCGCAGTCAGCTGCTAGAACCTCACACCCAAGCCGAATGGCACTGCTCATACCCGCTTGCCAGTCAGGGTTGTAAACCAAATCAGCACCGATAAATAAACCGGTGTCAGCTGCGTGCTTTATCTCTGCATCATACCTTCCCGTCACAATGATCAATCGCTTGTGAGGTAAAGGGAGAGCAGCGTCGACCACGTGTTGTAGGAGCGGTTTATTTAGAAATTGAGCGAGCTGCTTGCACGCACCAAACCGTCGTGCTTCGCCCGCCGCGAGAATTACAATGCCCAGCCGCGAGTCAGTCATTTTCCCCAACGGAGTGATCTGGAGAGTTCCGACCGAAGATGGCGTTATGACACTGAGCGATGACAGAAAGGGCGATGCTCTCCGGGAGTTCGCCTCCAATATCAAAACCGGCTGGGCCATCGACAGCAGGTTTGAAGTCAGAGTCAACCAGGCCGGCTTCCTCAAAGACCTCTTCACGGCGATGGGTGGGCCCGAGAAGCCCGATGTAATCGAGACCTTTACATGAAAGCGCTTGGAGGCTTTGTGCGTCCATGGGCACGCTATGTGTCATTACCATGGCGGCGTTGATAGAGAGTTCTTGAATTCGATTGGAGAGCTCTTCTGGTGAGCACCTCAGTCGGTGATCTGCCATATGAAAAAACTCATCTCTTGCATTAGCCGGTCTCGGATCCCAAACGGTGGTCTCCCAACCGAGTTGATGCGCAAGGACAACGACAGGCTGCGCATCGATTCCGCCACCAGCGATCAATATATGAGGTGCAGGTGTTATGTGTGATGACAGCCACTTCTTACCATCAATGTCGTTTAAAACACTCCTTTCTCGCTTACGCGTCAGCTCTGTATCGATCGTAAATACACTGCGATGAGATCGCTGTCCTGGCTGAGGGATATGCTGTTCTAAGTGACCACTTTGTCGATTGGCGAGTGCTGTTTGAATCTCGAGTAAGCCTTGGTAGTCATTTCCAGCATTTACCGGCTCAAGCAAGACGTGCACGACGCCGCCACAGCCGATGCCCAGTCGATATGACACGTCATCCTCGTCGTCGCCATCGTAGCGAATGCAGAGGGGAACGCCCGAGGCCATCACTTTGCGCGCGTTTAGCCTTATATCTGCCTCGAGACAGCCACCGCTCAAAAGTCCGAGTTGCTCGCCTCCCGAGCTAATAAGGCTCATTGCTCCGGGCTTGCGATAACTTGAGCCCTCGGTCTTAAAGACCGTTCCCAGAACCCAGTCCTCATTGTCTCGTTTTGGTAGCCACCTCGAGAGCATGGCAGCTAATTGCATCGTCATCTAAAAAGGCTCCTGCGCAGCGCTTCGGGTTGTAACTGCTCGGGACAACGGTTTGGAGCGTCGTAATGCTTCATCAACGGCAACTCAAACCTGGCATGTTCATCGCATTTAGTAAAATAGCAGTTCACAAAAAGCTTAGCTCTCTGAGGCTCGAATTCCTTGGAGAATGTAGCGCGCGTTTTTTTCAAAGCGTGCCTTCATATTGAAGTATCCCATAAAGGTTGCCACATCTTGCGGAAGGGTCTCTGTCTTGACGACTGAATCAGAGGAGCCATCGTACGTACCGGTTAGCAATGCCGATATCCCACTCAGCGCGGCGAGCGTTTGTTCCTGTTCTAGGGCGAGGGGTCCTGAGAGTTGCTTGACCATGGCGTGGAAGTGATCGGCCATAGCCCGCTTGGATGTGATC
>Ga0228662_1001239_pt1 | contig 10692 bp, 9 predicted proteins | sample 76DmetaG_FD_183173 | JGI IMG/M metagenome (GOLD analysis project Ga0228662, IMG submission 183173) | Seawater microbial communities from Monterey Bay, California, United States - 76D | ecosystem: Environmental > Aquatic > Marine > Coastal | place: USA: California | collected 2016-11-10
CTATAGAGTTGAAAATGAAAAAACTGTAGAGAGGATAAGTCAGAGGCCTTTTAAAACCAAGTATGGCGATTTTGAACTCTATTCTTATCTAGATACTATCCATAATGATATTCATATTGCGCTTGTCAAAGGAACTGTCAGTCATAAAACAGAGCCTTATGTTAGGGTTCATATGGAAAACATCTTCAAAGATGTTCTTCAAGAGGTTCATAGAGGTTTCAGTATTAACAGTGCTTTAGATATGATTTCAGAAGTTGATAATGGTGTGTTTTTGTTGCTTAGAAAACAGTCTAATCAGGCTATTTTAGAAAATATTGATAATCAAGACTATAGAAGCAGTGACGACGATAAAACTTTTGGTATTGGTGCCCAAATTCTGTCTGATTTAGGTGTTTCAAATATGAAGTCTCTAGGAAAGCCAAGAACCTGGCCAGGCCTAGAAGGTTTTGGAATAACTATTACTGAATACGTAAACATTAAGGAGTAAATGAATTGAAAGCTATTGAGGGAGATTTAACGATTAACGATAAAAAAATTGCAATTGTCGCTGCCAAATTTAATTTCTTTGTCGTTGAGCATTTGATTAGTGGAGCAAAAGAAGCCCTGCTAAAAAGCGGCACTAAAGAGGACGACATTGAAATATTCTATGTTCCAGGAGCTTTTGAAATTCCATTGGCACTCAAAAAAGTAGCAGGCACTGGTAAATTTGATGGAGTGGTGGCTTTGGGGGCTGTCATTCGAGGCGGAACACCACATTTTGAGTACGTTGCTGGAGAGTGTGTAAAAGGAATTTCACAGATTTCACTAGATTCGGAAATACCCATCGCTTTTGGCGTATTAACTGTTGATACCGTTGAACAAGCAATTGAGCGCTCAGGAAGTTCAGAAAATAAAGGCGCTGAAGCTGCGGAAAGTACTATTCAAATGATTAGCTTGATAGATAAACTGTGACTCCTAAACAGCGCTCAAGAGCACGAGTAGTTCAGGCTATATACCAATGGCTTCTTTCTGGTGAAGATATCAAAAAGATTGAGCAGCAGTTTTTAAACCAAAAAGAAGGAAAAATTTCTAAAGCTTTTTTCTCAAATTTGTTGCTAAACATCCCAAAAAACATTGCTGCGCTTGAGGATATTATTGTTCCATCCCTTGATCGAGGAGTTGATGAATTAGGTCCTACAGAAAAGGCAATTTTATACTTAGGCGTTTATGAATTAAAGTTTCAGCTTGAGGTACCTTATCGTGTTGTTATTAATGAGGCAGTAGAGCTAGCTAAACTTTATGGCGCAGAGGGCTCTTTTAAGCTCATAAACTCCTCATTAGATAAGATTGCTCCAGACCTAAGATCTATTGAGTTTGCAAAGTAGAATAATCAATTAATAAAAGTCCACCAAACTGAAATTATTTTTTTAAGTTGCGCTCCAGCTTGAATTAGACAATTAATAAATCTCTTTCTGCCACCATAGTTCTTTTTTTTATCTCAATCAAAAATAAATTAAACACATCTTTAAAAATTTGATTGATTTTATCTTTTTTCATGGTAGTATTTAATTTCAGCATTCAAATCTAGTTAGCTAAAAAATGAGTTTTTACTCTATAGCTCAGGCTTACTTTTTTTGCTGAAAATAGGGTAAGTTAAATATTTATATTAATTTAGGAGAAACAATGAAAAGTATTTATAAAAAAATTGGAGCTACAGTAGTAAGTGCTATTGCTTCAGTGAATGTTATGGCTCTTGATGAGTTGAATGTGGCTTATTTTGAAGAGTGGCCAATGCCATTTGAGTACGCAAAACAAATTGGTGCTTATGATGAAGCTCTTGGTATGAAAGTCAACTGGAAAGCTTTTGGAACAGGTACAGCAATGTCAGCTGCTATGGCATCAGGTGATATCCATATCTCTGTGAGCCAGGGTGTGCCTCCATTTATCGTAGCGGCATCAACTGGTCAGGATATCCAAATTGTTGACGTGGCTGTGAGCTATGCTGATAACGACAACTGTGTTGTGGCTTCAGGCCTAGAAATTGATGCAAGCAATGCTTCAGAATTAGCTGGCAAGAAAGTTTCAGTTCCAATCGGAACAGCTGCGCACTATGGCTTCTTAAAGCAGATGGAGCATTTTGGTGTTTCAGTAGACTCAATGCAAGTTGTTGATATGGCTCCACCGGAAGGTGCTGCTGCATTAGCGCAAGGAAGCATTGATATGTTCTGTGGTTGGGGCGGTTCACTTCGTCGTGCTCTAGAGCATGGTAATGTTCTTTTAACAGGTGCTGAAAAAACAGCTCTAGGTATCTTGGTATGGGACGTAACATCAGTTCCAGCAAGCTTTGCTGATGAGAATGCAGAAGTTCTTCAAACATTCTTAGGTGTTACTGCTGCTTCAAATGCAATGTGGAATTCTGGTGGATTTACTTCACTAATGCTTCCTCATATTGCTAAAGATGCAGGTATGGATGAGCAAGCTACGGCTGAAACAATGGCGACATTTGTATTCCCTTCAGTTAGCAACCAACTAGGTAGTAACTGGCTTGGCGGATCAGGTGCGGCATTCCTTAAAGGTGTAGCAGATGTATTCGTTAACAGTGGAAACATCCCAAGTGCTCGTGGTTCATATGCTAATGCTATCAACACTGATGGCTTAGAGGGACTAGCTGCACAATAAAGTATTTAAATTAACGACATTTAAGTCTTTAATTTAGTATTAGTTAGACCAAAGGTGGCGCACTTTTAAGTGTGCCACTTTTTTAATGAAAAACAAATTCGGAGCCAGTTTTGAAAGGTTTATCAATAAATAATATATCCATGCGTTTTGACTTAAAGAATGGATCTTCCGTTCAAGCGCTAAAAGACGTTTCACTTGACATAGATGAAGGACAAATAATTACTGTTCTTGGACCCTCGGGCTGTGGAAAAACTACACTACTTAATATCGTAGCAGGCTTTCTAGCTCCTACAGAAGGCAAGGTTGTTCTGAATGATGAGATTGTTCAAGGGCCTGGCGCAGAGCGTGGAATGGTTTTTCAGCAGGGCGCTCTTTTTGAATGGATGAATGTTCGCTCAAATGTCGCTTTTGGACCTCGAATGAAGGGAATGTCTAAGTCAGAGCAAGAAGAAAAGGTTAAGCATCTTTTAGAGATTGTAGGACTCGCTGATTTTGAAGATAAAGCGGTTTATGAATTATCTGGAGGGATGCAACAAAGAGTTGCTCTAGCAAGGTGTCTGGCCAATGATCCTGATGTTATCTTGATGGATGAACCATTAGGCGCATTAGATGCATTAACACGTGAAAAAATGCAAGGCCTTGTTTTAAAACTATGGAAAGAGACTGGTAAAACAATTATCTTAATTACTCACTCAGTTGAAGAGGCGGTTCTTCTTGGTGAAAGATTGTTAGTACTAGCTCCAAGACCAGGAAGAATCCACAAAGAATACCAACTCCCTTTTGCTGAAATGGGAGTAAACATGGATTTAAGGGATGTTAAAAAGGCGGATGGCTACACTGAGACTCGGGATGAAATTCTCTCAATTATTTGGGAAATGGAAGAAGAAATAATGGGTAGAGCGGAAGAAAACTAATGGCTATTTTAATTTTTTATATAATAATTTTTGTTGCAGCTTTCTATGTTGTTAAGATTGCTACATCATTTACCAAATCACAAGATGATTTTACAAGTTTAAAAACAGTAACTTTTGGAGATGAGAGTGCTGTCACACCTAACAGAGCAGCATCTTTTATATCCGTAATCGCTATCTTTGCTATATGGGCAGCATTCACAGGCTCTAAATTAATCCCAATTCATGTGCCTGGACCTTTTGTTGGCGATCTCTCTTTTAGCTATACAGCAATGAATTCCTCTGGTGAAACAGATGACGCCGATGTAACCATAACGGTCTATGATGTTCAGTCTGGTGTAATACCTGACAAGCTTGAAATTGAACCAGGAGACGGTTTTGCGCTGAATGATACTGATCAAATCATAACCTACAGAAGTGGACTGATTAAAGTTCAAAAAAACGATGTAGGTGGAAAAGATAAAGACTATAAAGTAGTAGCTGTCAATGGACAGGAAATATCTCCAGAACAAGAAGTGTTTGTTGACAATGCTCGTATTTATATGACAAGAAAGGGTACGTTGAGTGTCACACCAGAAAAAGGCTGGCAGATGCAGCCTGTGTGGCTTCCTGCACCAGAAACAGTCTGGTCTAGATTAGTCAAGGTTGGCTCTGAAGGGTATAAAAACTTTACTCTATGGGAGCACTTAGGTTGGTCCCTTATTCGAGTAATTGTTGGGTTTTTAGCTGGTGCAATTATTGGAATTCCTTTGGGCTATGCGATGGGTTTATCTGGATGGTTTAGGGGCTGGTTTGACCCTATAGTTGAATTTATGAGGCCGGTGCCACCTTTAGCTCTCATTCCGCTAGTTATTATTTGGTTTGGAATTGGAGAGCAGGGTAAGATTATTTTGCTATTTTTAGCATCACTCTGGATTATGACGATTTCAGCCAGAGCAGGAGTTTCAGGTGTGAAAATTTCAAAAATCCATGCCGCTTACTCCCTCGGCGCATCAAAGTGGCAGATTATGAGGTTAGTCATTGTTCCAAATAGTTTGCCAGAGATCTTTACAGGTGCAAGAGTATCTATGGGGGTTTGCTGGGGAACAGTTGTTGCTGCAGAATTGGTAGCTGCACAAAAAGGAGCTGGAATGATGATTATTAACGCATCTAAATTCCAAATGACCGACTTAGTAATTATGGGAATTGTTTTAATTGGCGTCATTGGCTATGCCATTGATATATTAATGAGAATTTCAGAAAACTATCTCGTTCCATGGAAGGGTAAATAGTTCTATAATTCTATTTTTTTTATCACTTAAATAGATATGTCGACAAGTATTCCTAAGCATGCTCAAGCAGTAATCATTGGTGGTGGAGTTGTTGGTTGCTCCGTTGCTTATCACCTTTCAAAACTTGGATACAAGGATGTAGTCTTACTAGAGAGAAAAAAATTAACTTCTGGCACAACTTGGCATGCCGCTGGTCTTGTAGGACAAATGCGATCCTCGCTTAATTTAACTCAAATGGTTAAGTACTCTGGAAATCTCTATGAAACACTTGAATCAGAAACTGGAATGGCTACTGGTTACAGAAGAACTGGCTCTGTAAGTCTAGCTACTAATCAAGAGAGGTTAACTGAATATAAACGCAATGCATCACTTGCAAAGGTTCATGGGGTTGATGTACAAATCCTGTCAACAGATGAGTTAAGAAAGAAGTTAGATTTTTTTAATCTTGATGACGTCGTGGGTGGTGCATGGATACCTAAAGATGGCAAGGCTGATCCAGCAAATGTTGCAATGGCTCTGGCAAAGGGCGCTAAAAATAATGGCGTTAAAATTTTTGAAGATGTAAAAGTTACTGGAATTCTTAAAGATAATGGAAAGGCAACTGGAGTTCAAACAGATTTTGGAGACATTCAATCTGAGGTAGTTGTCAACTGCGGTGGCATGTGGGCAAGAGAAGTAGGAAAAATGGCTGGAGTGTCAGTTCCACTTCATGCCTGTGAGCATTTCTATTTTTTAACTTCGGCTGTACCAGGATTAGGAGATATGCCGGTTGTCAGAGTTCCAGATGAGTCTGCATACTACAAAGAAGACGCTGGAAAAATATTGGTTGGTCTATTTGAGCCAAACGCTAAACCCTGGGCTCAAAATGGCATACCAGAGGATTTTTGTTTTGATCAAATTCAGGATGATTTAGATCACTGCATGCCTTACCTTGAATTAGCAATGAACAGAGTCCCAGTAATGGAGAGTTTAGGTATTGAAACACTTTTCAATGGGCCAGAAAGTTTTACACCAGATGATAATTTTCAAATTGGTGAGTCACCGGAACTTGGAAGTTTTTATGTTGCTGCTGGGTTCAACTCAATTGGAATTCAAGCTGCTGGCGGAGCTGGAAAATATCTAGCAGAATGGATTGTTGGTAAAGAACCACCTTGTGATTTATGGGACGTAGATATAAGAAGAAATCAGTCCTTCCAGAGTAATAAGACTTATCTAGCTAACAGAGTAACTGAAACCCTTGGCTATCTCTATGAAAATCATTTTCCATATCACCAATATGAAACTGCAAGAGGACTAAGGAAAACACCTCTTTATGATTTCTACAAAAAACGTGGCGCCTGTTTTGGTGAAGTTGCTGGCTGGGAGAGGCCTAACTGGTTTGTTCCAGAAGAGCTCATTGGTAAGGCAGAGGCAAAGTATGAATATTCTTGGGGTAGGCAAAATTGGTTTGAGTATCATAAATTAGAGCAACAAGCTATAAGAGAGTCTGTTGGCATGTATGAAATGTCATCGTATGCCAAAATTAGAGTTAAAGGCAGTGATGCTATGGACTTTCTTCAGCTGATTTGTGCAAATGATGTAGATGTTGAGCCTGGAAAGATGGTCTACACTCAATGGCTTAATGAAAAAGGCGGAATAGAGGCCGATGTAACTGTGACTCGACTTGCTATTGACGATTACTTGATTGTTAGCGGAACTGTTTGCCTTAATAGAGATATGCATTGGCTTCAGAAAAATATGCCAAATGATGCGAACTGTTCATTATTTGACGCTACAAGCTCTGAGGGTTGTATAGCCATTATGGGTCCAAATTCGAGAGATCTACTTCAATCGCTTACAGATACTGATATGAGCAATGAAAGCTTTCCATTTGCAAATGTGCGAAACATTGAGATAGGCATGGCCAATGTAAGGGCTCATAGAATTACTTATGTTGGCGAACTGGGTTGGGAGCTTTATTTTCCAATTGAATTCTCAAGTTATGTTGCTGAGTTGTTAGATGAGAAAGGCAAAGAGTTTTCTTTGAGACATATTGGAATGCATACCGTAGATAGTTGTAGAATTGAAAAAGCGTATAGACATTTTGGACATGATATTACTGATGAAGACCACGTAATTAATGCAGGTCTTGGGTTTGCAGTTAAGGTTGATAAGAAGCCTTCTAAGTACGGTAATTTCATTGGCCGTGACTCTGTTCAATCTAAAAAAGCATCTGGCTACGATATGCGCGTTATGCAATTTTTATTAGATAATTCAGATTTAATGTTATACCACAATGAGCCTATTCTAAAAAATGGAGAAATTGTGGGTCATTTATCGAGTGGTACATATAGTCATACTCTAGGAGGTGCTGTGGGCCTTGGTTATGTCCCTTGTAAGCCAAATGAAAGTCACGAAGATATTTTAATGGCTGAGTATACGATCGAGGTTGAAGGCGTTATTGAAAAGTGTAAGGTATCACTCAAACCTTTGTATGATCCACTCAATGAAAAAATTAGAATCTAATGGCTCATTAAAGCGCCTATGAGTGTCGCTACCCCAACTATTCCAAGCGCAACCAATGAAGAGTTTCTGTAATATTTGTTCCCAGAAAAGTTAAAAAATCTTGTGCCAATATATGTGGCAAATACATAGACTGGAGCAGTGATTGCACCTGTAAATAAAATGTCTTTTGTGAAAAGTCCAAAATAATAAAGACTCATAATAGCGCTGATCACTAGGCCAGAAGTAATTACTAAAATATTTGCTCGTGCCACTTCATCGCTATCATTTTTAGATAATAGAACTGTTACGTATGGCGGCCCTCCCATACCTGTTGCTCCCTGCATTAAGCCGCTGATAGCGCCTCCTAATACAAGAACATATTTAGTTATCGTAGATTTGATTCGCCAGCCACTTCCAATCAGAATAACAAAAAATATTAAAAGTATAGACATCAAAGTTTTGATGATTTGTTCATCAACGGAAACTAAAAATATTGTTCCAAAAGGGATAGTTAGCATCATTGTCGCCATCATAGGAGTGATCTCTTTTAAATTAGCTTTTTTAATGCCAACAAAAGTCAAATAGATGGTTGCTGGAATTTCAATGACAATATTGAAAACCATTGCAAAGACTGGAGAATAAAAATAAGAAAGAATTGGAATCATTAAGAGACCAGATCCAAAGCCTATAAAGCCTCTTAAAAAACCAGAAAAAATAACAACAAGAGCTATTAATAAATAGTTTTCTGGAGTGAAGTTATAAAGATTTTCCATTGAGGGCTTTAAACCATCGCCTTAATTTCTTTGATAATTAAATCTAAACCTTTGTCAATTTTATTGGTATCAATGGCAGAATAACCAAGGTGCAAATAATTTGTTGGCGAGTTGTCCCCACTAAATAGCGTGTTTCCAGACCTTACAGCAACCCCTTTGCCTAGGAGGTTTTTGCAAAGTTTATCACTATCGATAGGCGCAAGTATTTCGATCCAAAAAGTTGAACCACCTAGAGTCGGAGTGCAAGACAATAAAGGCTCATTATTTATTTTTTCGTTAATTAATCCCCACCTTTCTTTGTTAGTTTTTTGAATTTTAGTAAACATATTATGATAATGGCCTAGTCCTATAAAAAGGGCAACAGATCTCTGGTTATTTGCTGGTATATGTCTAATCATTAGCCTTCTTAAAGCTTTGACTTCCTTGATAAAGCTTTCAGGAGCTACCATGTATCCCAACCTTAAACCAGGAGCGAAAGCCTTTGAAAAGCTACCAACATAAATCACATTATTGTCTTTATCTAGGCTTTTGAGAGAAGGGTGAGGCTTTTTTTGAAAGTTTATCTCGGCCTCATAATCATCCTCAATAATAACCATTTGTTTTTCTTTGGCAATAGATAAAAGTTCACGTCTTCTTTCCATACTCATAGTCACACCTGTTGGGTATTGGTGGCTTGGTGTCGTAAAAATAATATCCGTGTCTTCTTTAATATCGTTAACAACAATGCCGTCTTTATCAATACTAATAGGAACAATATTGTCAGTTTTAGAGCTAAAAATGTTTCTCACATCAGGATAACCGGGGTTCTCCATACCCACAACTGTTCCTTGTTTAGTCAGTAAACTAGCTATCATGTAGATGGCATTTTGACTGCCTGACGTAATCAAAATTTGATCTTTGTTGGCCCAAATACCTCTCTTTGGAAGAACTTTAGACTGGATTTGTTTTATTAAGGACGGATCATCACTATCAACATGATCTATGTTCCATTTTTGAATTTCTGGCAGTGTAGATGAGTGTCTAACCACCTCTCGCCATTCATAGTATGGTATCAAGCTCTTGTCAAGTTGCCCAATTGTGAACGAGTAGGGAAGACTTTGCCAGTTATCTGGATTATGAATATTGATTTGAGAAGAAGGTTTTTTTGTAATTAATTTATCATGCCAGACTGGAGACTGTGGCTCAGTTGGCTCGCCTTTTTCATTTGAAGTATAGCTTTCATAAAATTGCTCGTTAACAAAATATCCTCTTCTTTCTTTCGGTGTTATATAGCCATCAAACTCTAACTCTTTGTAAGCTGCTATGACTGTGTTTCTTGCAACCTTGAGAGCCTTTGCTAAATTTCGTGAGGACGGGAGTGGCTCATTAGAACCGATTAGACCATTAGTAATGGCATCAATTAGCTGCTGACGGATCTGCAGTTGAAGCGTCCTTGGTTTATCATGCCTCAAAGAAAAAAATTGATTCCACATTTCATCCATTTTGCTGGCCTATTAATAGTAAGTTTCCTGGTTCTATATATATGTTAAATCAGGACCAGTTAAATTTTATAATTCTTTTCTTAAAATTTGATTGTTTCTTTTAATTCTGCGTATAAATTTATTCTAGGAGGGAGAATGTCTAATACTTCAGTTGTCGAAAATGCAAAAGACCATGTCTGGCACCATCTTACTCAACACAAAGCTTTTGAATCTAATGATCCACTAGTTGTTTCAAATGCTAATGGAATGATTATAACGGATTCTAAAGGTGACGAATACCTGGACGCAACTTCAGGCGGAGTTTGGACAGTGAACCTAGGTTATGGAAGAGATGAAATGGTTAAGGTGGTCAGTGATCAAATTTCAAAGATTCCTTATTTTGCTGGTGCGTTTGGTAATGAACCGGCTTCAGAATATGCGCAAGAAATTACCTCGTTGATGCCTGGTATGAACAGAGTTTATTATTCTAATTCTGGCTCTGAAGCTAATGAAAAGGGCTATAAGATGGTTCGCCAACTGGCTCATTTTGATAATGACGGCAAGAAACATAAAATTATTTTTCGTGATCGTGATTATCATGGAACCACAATTGGCGCTATGAGCTCCTCTGCTCAAATTCAACGCAAAAAACAATATGGTCCATTTGCGCCAGGGTTTGTCGAAATGCCAAATTGTTGCTGTTACCGTTGCCCATTTGGTAAAAAATATGGAGAGTGTAATATAGAGTGCGCAACCGTACTTGAAGATATCATTGTTAAAGAGGGGCCAGATACTGTAGGCTCTGTTGTTCTAGAGCCAATTACTGCTGGTGGAGGTGTTATTCCTCCTGTCAAAGAATATTTCCCAATAATTCAATCTATATGTAAAAAATATAATGTCTTACTTCACATTGATGAGGTGGTTTGTGGACTCGGGAGAACTGGTAAATGGTTTGGTTATCAACACTTTGACGTGCAGCCTGATATTGTTACTACAGCAAAAGGCCTTGCGGCTGGTTATGCCGCTATTTCTGTTACGATTACTTCAGAAGAAATTTTTAATAGATTTAAGCAAGACCCTTCTAACCCTGATAGCTACTTCAGAGACATATCTACTTTTGGTGGGTGCACTGCTG
>Ga0228662_1001241_pt1 | contig 10673 bp, 11 predicted proteins | sample 76DmetaG_FD_183173 | JGI IMG/M metagenome (GOLD analysis project Ga0228662, IMG submission 183173) | Seawater microbial communities from Monterey Bay, California, United States - 76D | ecosystem: Environmental > Aquatic > Marine > Coastal | place: USA: California | collected 2016-11-10
CTCACTTCACTTGCAAACCGTTCTTTATCTTTAAACAGATGCGCTACCTGAGATGTCAGTTTAATAAGATTTTTATGAAGCTGCCCAATTTCATCTTTGCGGTTTTTCAGGCTCTTAATCCTAAAGCTTTGCAACTGGTTAGCTATGTCATCAGGTGTTAATTTCTTATCGAGCCGTTTTGATAGTCGGCGCAATGGGATAGCGATAGAGAATGATAAAGCTAAACCAAGCAACAATGTAATTACACTTATTCCACCAAGCAGATTTAACCGAGCACTGTTTCGTCCAACGTAGGCATCTTTGATAGAGTACTTTTCTACAATTTCGATAATTGCAATCGTTACTCGGTTATCTCTCACAGGAATTAAACGCCGGATATTATAAGCGTCAAAATCGCCACTGCGAACTTCCTCTTGGGGGGTGAAGCGAGCCCTTATCTCAACGATTGGAAGTGTAATAATTCGACGGTCTAAGATCGGTTTGTAATACTGGAAAATTCGGGACGCTATTTTATCCGTTAAACTTGCTTCAGTATTTGCGCGCTGCTTTTGATGTGCAGCTGATAAAGATGGCAGTTCTGTGATCTTAATTTCAGAGTTACGCTTCCAGATGGTACTGTCATAATACTGATACCAGGAATGCAGATCACCATCTCCCTGATACCTATATATTTTAACCAGACTTGTATCTGAGAGTAATTCCTTTGTTAGAACACTTCCTAGGCGTACGCTTTTTTCAAATTCTGACAATTCTGCATCTGCAATAATCGGCTTTGCTATTTGCTTATAAAGTGCGGAAGATAACGTAAGTTCGTTTCGCGCATTGTATATTTCATTGGGTATAAAATCGTCAGAAATCAGAACAAATAGCCAAAGCGTCACATTAAGCGCAACTAATAAACCAAGTATTTTGATCAAAATGCTGCGCACGTTATAGCTTCAACTTGTAGCCAAGCCCCTGAATTGTTCCAATCGGTTCTGCCGCCTCATCCACTGCTTTAAATTTACCTCGGATATTTCGAATATGGCTATCAATAGTTCGATCAGAAACGAAGACTGCTCCATCATAGCATGCGTCCATTAGTTGCTGGCGCTTGCGGACGGTACCTGGCCGCTCGGCTAGAGAAATCAACAACAGACACTCAGTCACTGTAAGTTCGATATCTTGTCCTTCCCATTGAACAAGATGCCGCTCACGATCGATAACCAGCGAACCAACTTCGATAAGTTTCATAGTGGGGTTCGTCATTGGTGCATGCCGCCGCAAAACAGCTTTAACCCTCAGCAGAAGCAACTGTTTGGTGAAAGGTTTCCCAACATAGTCATCTGCGCCAATTGAAAACCCAACGAGCTGGTCAGCGTCTTCGTTTTTGCTGCTTAAGAAGATAATAGGTAGTCCGGGGTGAATTTCACGGGCATGACGTAGCAAATCCAACCCATTCAATTCCGGCATCTTTATATCAAATATGGCTAAATCAACAGATTGTGTACGCAAGAACTCTAAGGCGTTAAGCGGATTTGAGAATGAACGCACCCTGAAGTTTTCTTCCATAAGCATAGATTCCAACGGCTTTAAAATCTCCACTTCATCATCAACGATCAAAATTCTGCTCATGTTATCCTCCTTTCTTACTCTTGATGCCGAAACAGAACCACTGGGGCAATATAATTCCCCCAATCTGCACAAGTTCTGCACAACATTTCACAGAAATTACATATCCAAATGATACTGTCTGCAAAGTCCAACAATATTGATGAGATACAGGTTGAGGCAGCCTGTTGAGCAGTATGAATTTGCTCCTCCTGTGAGGTTTTCTCCCGGCCTCACAGGAGTAATAACAATCAGTAATGAAGGTGAAAGATATGGTTTCGTTTAGTGTGATTACATTAAGTTTATTCATTGGATTTGTTATTACCGTCTGGGCTGAACAATGAAGAGTAGTATCACTGCTTTCGCCATTATGATGCTCCAAGTCGTTCCAATTCATGTCAATGCACGAGAGCCTTGGCGCTTTGTCTCTGACAAGGTGTTAATTGGTGACGGCACCAGTAACCATTCAGATCATTTAGAAATCATAGCATCTGAGGATTGTGATACTTTCGAACTGCGTATCTGGGCTAGGATTTTTGACATTGAAACTAATCTGTTGGGCTTTGACGATACTGTGCAACTAACTTTGACTGTGGGTGATGACCTGGTTGCGTCCAAAGCATCAGTTCTTCACATGGCAACAGACCTTACAACAAATTTTGACCTAGTTTACTTGAGCGTAGGCTCTTGGGATTGGAAAACCTTACAAATGGTGAGCTTGTCTGAAGCTGACATGTTCTCCGCTGTTTTCGATGATGAACGAGCTAATGTGGAAGACAATATCTGGCAAATTGCAAACCTGCCACAAACTTTAACAAAACTGCGCCAAAATTGTTTTTCACAATCAGCTGGTGGTTTTATGGAGGCTCGAAGCCTCAAGTCCCTGCCCCACGCTGAATGGTACACATAGCTGTTTGCAAAACAGAAAACATGTATCAAAATAAAACGACCAATAACTGTCCATAACCTGCCAAATTGAGAAAATAAAATGCGTTCACTTATGAAACTACTCAGCTACTTGACTGTTGTGATCACCTCATTGACCACCATTGTAATTCTATTGCTTCCGTCCTTGGGACACGCAAAAGAAACCGGACGTCACATCTCAGTTCAACAGATAGATATTGATCAGACTACGTCAATTGCAGCCGGCTCAGAAGTCAACTTTCTGGGTGTGATCGACGTTACGCAAAGTGTAGCGGCAAGTGGACGCTTCGCAACATTCACATATGGAGGTAAAATTTTGGTGCTGTCAGACTAATGACTGCAAACATCAGATTGATGGGTGCAATCGAAATTTATGCGCTCAATAGTTGACGCCACTCAGCCAGAGCAGCGGTACGGTTTAGCTTGAAATTAGTGCGTGAATAGAGATGGCGTTCCTGATTGAAATGGTTCTGAATAGATGCGTGGACCGAGACGAATTTCTGTAACGTTGCCGTTCGTCGAAATCTTAGCATCGCCCTCTCTCGTCGCCTGAACGGTAAATGAGAATTTTCAGCTCTGTTGTTTACCCAACGACCTGTTTCTTGCCGGTCAGAATTTCCTATGATCACCATCGCTGCGCGGTAGGAACGCAGTTTGTCAGTCATTATAATTCTAGGCTGGCCACTACGCTTCATCGATTTTCTTATGAATTTCAACGCAGCCTTGCGATCTCGGCGCTTGCTTACATAACTCTCAAGCACCTCACCTTCGTGATCTACAGCACGCCAAAGGTAGTGCCGTTCGCCGTTAATCTTCACAAAGACTTCATCAAGGTGCCACTGCCAATTAGAATGACTTTGCGCTATATTGCGTCGTTTCCTAGTGATCTCTGATGCAAACATTGGCCCGAAGCGGTTCCACCAAAACCGAACCGTTTCATGACTTACCTCCACACCCCGTTCATGAAGAAGGTCCTCCACATTACGGAGCGAAAGCGGGAAACGGACATACAGCATTAATGCAAGTCGGATGATGTCAGGACTGGTTTTAAAGTAACGAAAGGGAGACTGTTTTGTCATCCATAGATGCTACAAAGCAGCCCTGCCTGGTTCAAGCTAGTTCAATCTGACAGTACCCCTCAAGCCTATCAGCGCAGCAAGGAAGGTTCCTCAATTCTGAGTGACGTACATACGAAGTAAAAGGAGGGACTTTTGCCACTATATTGTGTTTAGCAAGCTAGTGCGAATTATCCACCTAGGAACTCTAGAAAACTATGCCTTCCAAACACACACTTTGATGGACTCGTTGGTCCACCCTGCTGTAGTGTTGCTGTGAGGAGTGGGACATGCGGCAGCTGCGTGATGACACGTACCTGATACTGGACGGCGAGGTACGGGTGTATCGGCGTGAACACAGCAAGCGCAGGGCTATCTGACACGCCGGAGATTGATTGCAAGTCCAAGGATTCTTTGATGGAAATTTCAAGAAGTGGGAGCATTTGCAATGCCAAGATGTTTGGTTTTTGGAGACAGTAATAGTTATGGCTGGCCGCCAGAATGGCGACGTGGGGAAACGGTTGTTTGGCCCGGTAATACTGCGTGGCCTAAAGTTATGGCCGCAGAATTAGGGCCAGATTGGGATGTTGTGACGGACGCTCTTCCGGGGCGCTTAACTGTCCATGATGATTCGGTTGAGGGTGGAATGCGCAATGGGCTTACCGTTTTACAATCTGCGCTGTACGCCCATGGTCCTGTGGATCTGTTCATCGTTATGCTGGGGACCAACGACTTAAAGAACCGATTTTCTGTGACTGGATTAGAAATCTCAAGATCTGTTGGACGATTGATCGAATTCGCAAAGACAAGTGGTATGACAAATCATATTTTGGCCATAGCACCTGTACCTGTTAGCGAAGTGGCATATGCCGCTGGTGACTTTCGAGGGGCAGAGGCAAAGCAATTGGAATTGCCACAGGCCTTAGCCGAAGAATGTGCGTTCCATAGATGCGAGTTTTTTAACGCGGGCGATGTTGCGGCCGTCAGCCCATGTGATGGAGTACATTTGGATGAATCGGCGCATGCAGCGGTCGGCAATGCGATCGCACGAAAAGTAAGAGAAATGGGAATAAGCCAATAATACGGTGCTTTCAGACTAATGACTGCAAGCATCAGATTGATGGGTGCAATCGAAATTTATGCGCTCAATAGTTGACGCCACTCAGCCAGAGCAGCGGCACGGTTTAACTTAAAATTGATGCGTGAATAGAGATGGCGTTCCTGCCGGCCCTCACAGCCAGCCTAACCTTACACCCAGCGCACGTAGTTCCTATGGCTGAGTCGGGCGGGCTAAAGCGCGGGATAGCCCCCATGTGATAGCCAACAGTGTGGCTGAAGATGACAGCGACGCGGGAGCGTGCGCGCGTGGCAAAAGAATGCAGTCACGTCAATTAGCTGTAGGGACAAGTGTAGGGACGAGAATAACTATTTATGAGAAAAATTAATTAAAACAATGTCTTGATAAGTTATTATGGCGGAGGGGATGGGTCTGACCACCAACCCTCTCTACCCTTTAAGTCATTGTAATTATTGGTTTCATGTTGAGTTCGACAGTCATCTAGCCCGAGCGGGTCTGGCAGCGAACCAAATCTTCAGACCCTGCGTGATCAAGCATCTGCTAAGCAAAGCTCATAGTGCGTGTTTCGTCCGCCACCTTCACCGCGTCGTAGCAGCCCAAGATCAACTAGAGCGGAAGTATCTCGCCCAGCCGTGTCCTGCGAGCAATCAGCAATCTTTGCCCACTTAGATGACGTCAGCTTCCCCTCGAAGCCATCAAGGAGGCGGTTCAGAACTTTGATCTGGCGCTCATTCAGTGCGAGCTGCGATGCTCGATCCCAGAAGCGTGCCTTGGCGAGAACATTCGCCACCGTCGTTTCGGCGTCCTTAATCGCATGGCGAAGCGAAGCCAGAAACCACAGGATCCACGAGGTGATGTCCAGATCGCCTTTCTGGGTCTTCTCGAGCAAATCGTAATATGCTTTCCGCTCTTTCTGGATCTGCGCAGACATCGAGTAGTAGCGGTGTGGCGTGCCCTCGGATCGCGCCAAAGCTAGATCTGCAATGGCACGCGCAATGCGTCCGTTCCCGTCCTCGAACGGGTGGATCGTCACGAACCAGAAATGTGCGACTGCCGCCTTGATAACTGGGTCCGTCTCGCTGGGCGCATTCAGCCAATCCAGAAAACGTGCCATTTCCCCCGGGACTCTGTCAGCAGGAGGCGCGCTGAAGTGAATATGCTCTCGACCATAGGCACCAGAAATGACCTGCATCGGTCCGCTGGCATCATCACGCCAATCCCCGACACGGATTTTGGAAAGACCGCTCCGCCCTGTTGGAAACAAGGCGCCATGCCAAGAAAACAAACGGTCGGCCGTCACTGGCTCTTGGTACTTGCCCGTAGCGTCCAGCATGACGTCAACAATGCCCTCAACGTTGCGGTCGACTGGAGGCAGCGCCCCGATGTCGAGACCAAGACGACGCGCGATAGAAGATCGAACTTGTTGAGTATCCAGGTTCTCGCCTTCGATTTCACTCGTCTTGACAACATCTTGGGTGAGCGTCTGGAGCATAGCTTCTTCTCGCAGATCGAAGCCCACTGCTTCCATCTTACCAAGTAGCTTGCCTTGCTCATGCCGAGCGGCAGCCAGGGGCGCAGCAAGAGACCCTTCGTCCCAGGTCAGGCTAGGCCAGCTTGTTTGTTCCCAGGTGTACATATCATTCTCCGCACATTGCGCGACGATAAAGCCATGTAATCTACGCAAACGCAAACAAAATCACTGCAATAAATGCGGAGAATGAGGTCATCATTCTCCGCACCAGGTAGGAAATCTTCCAGAAATTTGAGCTACTGGGTAAGCGGTGCAGCGATCACACTGGTCTGACGTAGTTCCAAGGCAGCAGTTCGTTGATGTCCATTTGTTTGTGTCCGCCTGCGATGGCGTTCAAGATACCGGACAGATAGCCATGGGGTACGATCCCGTTAAGTCTGCAGGTTTCGATCAGCGACGCGATGACCGCCCAGTTTTGCGCTCCGGCATCGTGACCTGCGAAGAGCGCGTTTTTTCGGTTGAGCGCAATTGGACGGATCGTCCGCTCAACGGCGTTGGAATCCAGTTCGATGCGCCCGTCGTCAAGGAACAGGATCAGCCCGTCCCAGTATTTTGCGATATATTTCAGAGCCTCTCCGGTCGGCGATTTGGCCGAGACGCGTGCGCGGTTTTGGACGAGCCATAGCTCGAAAGCGTCGATGATGGGTTTTGAACGGCCCTGCCGTGCAGCGCGGCGCTGGTCAGCAGGCAGACCACGCAGGTCTTTTTCGATGCGGTAGAGTGCCTGGATTTGGGCCAGACCTTCCTGCGCGATTGGTGCCGCGCCAGATTTGGTGACATCATGCAGTTTGCGGCGAGCATGCGCCCAGCAATAGGCCAATGTCACATCCTGGGCCGGACGTTTGAGCAGTCGGTTGTAACCAGCATAGCCATCGACCTGCACGGTGCCGCTGAAGCCTTGCAAAATAGCGTCCGCATGCAGGCCGGACCGTCCCGGCGCATAGGTGAAGGCAACGCCGGGCGGATCATCACCGACCCATGGCCTGTCATCGCGGGCTAGCGCCCAGAAGTATCCGGTTTTTGTGCGTTTGCGCCCCGGTGCCAGGACCGGTGCGGGTGTTTCGTCCATGAAGAGCTTGGTGGAGCGCTTCAGGTCGGCCATAAACGCGTCATAAACCTGGGTCAGTTCGAACGCTGATTTGCCGACCCAAGCTGCCAGGGTCGAGCGATCCAGATCGATCCCCTGACGGCTGTAGATCTGGGCTTGTCGATAGAGCGGCAGATGATCGGCGTATTTGGACACAAGCACATGGGCCAGCGTTGCCTCGGTTGGCATACCGCCTGCAATGATGTGCGCAGGTGCCGGTGCTTGGGTGATCCCGCTTTCACAGGTTCGGCAGGCGTATTTAGGTCGCCGGGTGACGATCACGCGGAACTGGGCCGGAATGATATCCAGCCGTTCACTGACAGCCTCGCCAATGACATGACGCTCAGCCCCGCAGGCGCAGGAAAGCTCAGGGTCGATGAACACCTCGATCCGATCCAGATGTGTAGGCAATGATCCGCGATTGGTCTGGCGCGGCTTTGGTGGTCGCACGGGCGCGGTACGTTCGTCCTCTTCAATCTCGGCTTCTACCTGGGCGATGGCAGTTTCGATATCCTCGAGTTCCAGCTCATATTGGGCCGGATCAATCTTCTCGGACTTGCTCCCGAAGAGGGCTTTCTTGAAGGAGGCGACCAGGGCCTCAAGCCGCGCATTCTGATCCTGTTGTGCACGGATGATCGCCTTCAGTTCGGCAATGTCATTGGGCAATCTGTCAGGCGAGGTCATGCCCGATGCCATAACAAAACAAAGGCAGAATGACCCGCGCAAACGCGCCCGTGAGTCACTCCGCCGCAGCGGGAGCCGCCACCTCCAAAGTCGCACACGCCGCCAATCCAGACCGGCAAAGAGCGCCTCAAACTGGACCGGTTCCAGACGCATCACACCTTTCCTGATCGCTGGCCATTGGAAGCTGTTATCCTCAAGCCGCTTATAAGTCATCACCGGCCCGCTCCCGTCCCAATAGATCAGCTTGAGCCGATCGGCACGCTTGGCGCGTAACACATAAACGGACCCGTCAAAAGGCTTCTGATGCAGATGGCTCTGCACCAACGCAGCCAGCCCGTCATGGCCTTTACGAAAGTCCACCGGATCACTGGCCACAAAAATCCGGACCTTATGGGATGGTGAGATCACGTCGCCAAAGCCCGCACAATCTCGGCAATCCGCGCCCCAGGTGTCGCAGCATCAAGACGAACAGTGACATCGCCCTTGATCAAATCAATCGTACCGGAAGATATGACCGGCGCAGGCTGGGCAACCGGCACAGACGCCTCAATCTCAACAGGCACAAAGTCCATCCCGTCCAAATTGGGCAAAACCAGTTTGCCCTGTCGCGCCATCCGCCGCCAATCAGATACCGTGCTGGGGATCAACTCATACCGCTTGGCAACCGCGTTGACCGTCTCGCCCTCAATCAGCGTCTCAGCAACGATCCGCGCTTTCAGCTCCGGCGGCCAATCTCGCTTGCCGTCAGACCGTCGCGGCACCCTTGCCAGAAACTCGCTTGTAGCTACCATCGAGAAACTCCCTTCAAACAACAGAAGCTTCTGAATCGCAGATCAAGCGCTATGCCGTAAGTGTGGGGCCAGCCCACCGCTTACGCTACTGGCCTATCGCTTGACAGTTCGGCAAAAGATTGGCGAACGTTGACGCGCGTCGTGCGCTCACAAGCCATCAAGGCGCGCGGCAATGCTTACAAGGAGTGAGCAAAATGAATTGTCCGTCGTCAGAGTTTTTGGAACCACTGGCTTTCTAACCTAAGAGAGGGCTCTGTCCTATTCCAAGAACCGCAAGATGTTTGGCGGCAAGAACCTCGATCTGGACGGAATCCAGTGGATGCTGGGCGAGGTTGCAACCGATCTTGAAGCCTCCAAGCTGCTTTATCGCAAAGCGGCGGAAACCCTTGGCCCGCCTGAAGGCCCTCTGATGTCCGCCCATGCCAAACGGTTTGTGCCAGATGCCGCAGTGAAGGCTGCGAACACCTGTACGCAAGTGTTGGGCGGCATGGGGCTATTGCAGCCCTATGGTCTGGATCGTTTGTCCCGCCTTGCACAAATGCTGCGGATAATCTCAGGGCTGGTTTTGAAGTAGCAAAATGGGGAGCGTTTTGTCATGGACAGACGCTACGAAACCGCGTGCCCGGCTCAAGGTGAATTTGCCCTGACACTGCCGTCGTACCAAGCTGGTCTCCATCGCAGATACCAATCTTGAATCACGCTCAACGCACGATGTGAATCTCTTTTGTCAACACGGCCTAAAATTTTTCTTGGTCCAGCATTTGATATATCTCTTCCTCTTTTTCTAAAAACTCTCGCAGCTTCGCCATGCTTGAATATCCCAACCTATACGCTAACTCTTCGCGACTATAGTCATACTTTGATTCTTCAAATTGAATAATCTTTAAAATGGAAATATACTTTCTAAACCTATGACCGGACAATTTCAACTTTGAGATTGACGCGGCCGACAAAGATGATTCAGCTATTGCAGGTTTCATTTTAAATCTATTACTAATCCCATCTATGAGATAGGTAATTTCTCTATTAATTTTTTTCCCTACAGGCTTGCCCAAAATTATCTTTTCTAAAATAAAATCAACTCCTCCAGGTAATATGGAGATTTTAATGAGGTCAATAATACTAAAGATCTTCACTTCATTTCGCCAGAGGTTTTTATTCGCGTCAAATACGTCTATATTCACCGCACCGACTGGAAAAAATACGATAGTAGCATCAAAGTAATGCGCCTCATGCAATCCATAATTTGATTGGTAGAATATCTTATAACCATCTGACGCTGAAATCAACAATTGCCTATCATCCAAGGTGATACGAATTTCACCTTTAATAAGCATACAAATCCATCCATTTCGATTATTTCTCAAATCAGTATGTCTGGTTGAAAAGGCATTATTTTGATTGACAAATAATTTATAATTGTTGGCGCCAAAGTTAAAACTTGCATGCTTGTAATAAAATAATAAAGCATCTTCAATTTGAAAACCAAAAAACGGCTTGAGAATCCATTTTGCAAAAATCGGCGACATACTAAATGCTTCATCGACTGCCTTATTTGCTTCCAAAATAAGATTTTGAATCATCGGGTCTTTTAAATGCAGTTCTTCTTTCATTTTGATATATATTCTTTAGGTAATCCTATACCTTCATCTGGATGTAAATGTTAATATTCGTTGTCATGGAAGCCTCAAGCGGCGCGTCCCTAAGTGGGACACTGAGTAAAAGGCAGACGCGCTATGATGCTAGCCGACATTCGCGGAATTATAGCACTGTGCTGTCGTCTGAGCAGACGCGGATGAGGGAAAAACTACGAATGCGAAAAAAAACATCACGATCAGACGGCACACGGATGCGCCTAGCCCTGTTCTAAACCGAAACGGCTCTTTCAGCACGAAACCCGTTAGCCAACCCGAGCCTGCCACAATTGAGT
>Ga0228662_1001244_pt1 | contig 10654 bp, 4 predicted proteins | sample 76DmetaG_FD_183173 | JGI IMG/M metagenome (GOLD analysis project Ga0228662, IMG submission 183173) | Seawater microbial communities from Monterey Bay, California, United States - 76D | ecosystem: Environmental > Aquatic > Marine > Coastal | place: USA: California | collected 2016-11-10
AATCAATGCCTGGCTCAGGCAATACAACCAGATCAGACCTCATCACGCATTAAACATGCGCCCACCCGTCCCAGAAACCTTATTAGAGAAACCAAAAATCAATGGACGAATTTAGGGGGCTAGACAGCAGTGTAGGCAAATCCGAAAAGTCCCCAGAGAAAATTCTGTAGAAAGTTTTCCAAAATGCCTACACTGACTACACTGACTACACTGACTACACTGACTACACTGACTACACTGACTACACTGATATTGTCCTAGACCTGCATCAAGGGCTCAATACCATGCCATTGCATCCCGCTGGAGGACCGTGATTGGTAGACGTTTACCAGCTTGTCTAGGGCTTTCTTAAAAGCACTGTTAGACTGCGGCTTGCGGCCAAGTATCTGGCAGTAATGGCGATAGTCTTCGTATAGCCGGGAAGCTGGGTATTTAGCCTCCGCCGCCAAGCTGCATTCCTGCTCCACAAATTGCGCAATGCTATCCATCTCAGTCTTGTAAGCACTCACTTGATCAAGGACCACTTGTGGTGGGTTTAAGCCTTGCTGTTGCCATTCTAAGCAGCCCTGAATGGCCCAGTTAAGAATGCCAGGAAGTTCCGCGGTAAGTTTAACGCCGAGGTCTTTGTCTTGCTCTTCAGCACTAAATGTACGGTTGAACGGTATAGCGTGTATGCGCCGCCAGATATCGTGGTCAGTGTTATTGATCTGAGGGAGACTGTTAGTAGCCAGGAATATCTTGCCAATTATGCTGAACTCTAACCAGTTTCCATATAACGGTCGCCCCTTTAGAACATCGCCGCCCGTCATTTGTTTTATCTTGGCTTCTGCAAGAGCTTCACCTGCTTCAGTCTCACTTACCGAGATCAATCTGGCCGATACGAGATCAACCAAATCATCACCGATCGATGAGCTTCCTTTGGCAACAAGCGTTTGAGAAGAGGCTGCCTTTGAATAATCCCCCAACAGCTTGTTAATCACATTTACAAATGTGGATTTGCCATTGGCTCCATCGCCTATCAAGATAAACAAACACTGCTCTGAAGTTGTTCCCGTAAGACTATAGCCGATTACTCTTTGCACATAATCGATGAGGGACCAGTCACTCTCAAAGATGCCATTTAGAAAAGCATCAAAGTTTGGACATAAGGATTTAGCACAATAATCTGTGGTTATCGATTTGCTGACCAAAATAGAGGGATCAGGATCAAAGGCATGGCCTGATTGGAGATCTATCCATTGATTAGGAGCTGCAAGGAGCATTGGATCCTTATCAAAGTCATTCAATGAAACGGCTCTATCTGTCGCGGCCAATTTGCAAAGGTTCTCCAACCGATTGAGGCTCTCAAATGATGATAGGTTTCCCGCAGCACTATGATTACCTGTATCAAAAAGGGCCTGCTTGGCTTCACTGATGAACTGGAACGCTAGCTTAATCATCAGTCCATAGTCATCAGAGGACCAGATACTACCATTCCAAATCATCCATTGCTTGCTTTGGAATGCGAAGACGGCTCTACCATTCAACCATTGGCCAAAGGTCTCGCCCAGTTTTGCCTCCGTCACATTAGATCCGTCAGTAAACCGTCCAAAGTTTATAACCTCTGCTTCAGCTTCTTTAACCACAGTTAACGATCGTTCCTTCTGACCACAGTAAAAGGCAATCCTTTCCGAAACCCGATCCGCGGCAGTCTTTCCAATACAATCCACAAGACCTTGGTATCCCCGGATCTCATCATTGGGTTTACCAAACGAAGTCCTGACGCAGTTCATACGATCCTGCTCTTCTGTATCCCCCGTTATCTTGCAGATACGCTGGATAATATTAACAAGTAGTTGAGCATCTAGGCCTTGCTTTAGGCATAGCCCCGAGAATGAGAGTGCTAGCTCATGCCGCAACCCAGATGCCCAAAGTTGTGCAACCTCAGAACAAGCACCAAGAAAAGACACCGATCTCAACAATTCGTCATAGTCTACTTCAGACGCATCCTGATTTATTTCTGTATAGATCAGTTTAGCTCCATTTGGATGGATTGACGGCGGTATCATGGTTTGTGAACCATCACCTCGTAGCTCGACTAAGGTTGATTTAGGGCCATTGCCAGAAAACCGCTGTGTTGGGCCAAACGATGTTGCCTTGTATAGATAGTGACCGCTGTCAGATGACCCTCTGTTAAACTTTGCGAAGGGTTGCGGCAGTATCAGATCCGCTAATCTGTTTGCTTCAGGGCAATCTAGATCAACATCCATTACGCCAGATTTAGGCCCGAGTAGAAGACCAAGGTTGCCTTTGGCAGCAAGTGCTTCTTCTTTTGATTTACCCTGACCGGGACAGTTAACACCCACAGGCTTTTTGGATTGCGGGTGCAATGCAAGATAAGCGTCTTGCGCGCATAATTTTGTTTCTAACATTAAAATTTCCAAAACACACGGCACGCGCCGCGTGTCCTTAGTTTAGGAGGATTAAAGCCTTCCAAGCTATCCGGGCATGCACATTTTATGGCTGGGATAGCCTTTAGCGGGTAGCCAGAATAAGGGTCCGCATGGAGGCACGTGTGCGATTAAGATGAAAGGGTCGGGTAGCCTGCGCACTCAGGGACCAACTCTTATATAATAGCTGATTCGTGAGAACAAAGAAAGTACAAAAATAGATAATATATTGAAATAATGACATCTTTTTATATAGAAATATCCCTGGAAAAACTGATTTTTTCCATCAAATATCCAACTCCATGCCTCGTTTCACAATCACTCCAATTCACAAATGTCACTCTCAAATCGCAGTACTTTCAAGCGTAAACGTGACGCTGCTCTCACCGAGTGGCGTTCGTTGCTGATCTCATAGAAAGTGGCCTTAATCGATGACTTATGCTTGGGCTACTTAGTCTGACAGCACCAAACCAAGAACGGTCGCGGGGAGGAAAAAATACATTCGCTGCATGCATAGAGCATACCACAGAACACAGAGAAATAGAACACGAATATTTAGGCAACTGAGGGTTTGGGGCTCGAAGAGGTACAATTGTCAGGTCGTCGTGGAATCAGATTTTCTTAGGGGATAGTGTGGTTACATTAGGTATTCAGATGATTTGATGCGGTTGACCCATTCCTGAGCTCCGTAGGATACATCATCTGTGGCATCGCGAGCTGCGTGTGTCACGTTATGTTTTTTTCGAAAAGTTTTGGAGCAGGATTATTTTCTTCTTGACTTTGCATTATTGTGTCAGGAATGTCGGTGTTGAGATAGTCAAAGAGATCTTTGTGTAAATGTTGTGTAGTAATTGTTCGTGGATATCAGCAACCAAGATGATAGTGGTGCTGAAAAAAAAATTGATAAATGAGCATCAAGGGTGCATGCGCGCATTTATTTTTGTATTTCCTAGTGTTTTTGCATTTCGGGAAATTTTTAATATTGGTATAAAAAACTGCAATATGCTGAAAGCACGGTTTCTCAGGAATGCAGTTATTGTGTTAGGTGTAATAATATCTGTCTCGATTGCATCATCTGTGCAGGCCGCGTGTTATCTCGTTGACACATCTAATGATGTGACACGACAGCTGACGGCAGGTGATAAATCAGCCATAACGTCTGCTGCCATTGCCAACCGGGATATTACGACCTGTGATGTCTCTGGTATGACGGACATGAGCAATATGTTCCTAGGTTTGAAAACCTTTAACCAAGACATTGGTGGCTGGGATGTGTCCAATGTGACGAACATGTTCGCTATGTTTGCCCAGGCGTACGCCTTTAACCAAGACATTGGTGGCTGGGATGTGTCCAATGTGACGAACATGACGGTTATGTTTGGCGGGACTCAAGCCTTTAACCAAGACATTGGTGGCTGGGATGTGTCCAATGTGACGAACATGGAAAGTATGTTTAGCGGGGCTCAAGCCTTTAACCAAGACATTGGTGGCTGGGATGTGTCCAATGTGACGGACATGTTGGATATGTTCTTCCAGGCTCAAACCTTTAACCAGGATTTATCTGGTTGGAATGTTATATCAATAGTGCCTTTTAATGTAGTACCACCTGGTTTTAATTACGGAGCGTTGAATTGGACATTGCCCCATCCTTGGACGCAACCGTCAGTCACAACAGTAAATATCGCGTCAAACAACGCGAATAATAAGGTGGCGAAGGCAGGTGATATCGTGACGGTGGCATTCACAGCATCTGAGGTTATTACCCCTACGGTCCTGATTGACGGCAATGCAGCCATCGTAACGAACACCAGTGGAAAAAACTACACGGCGATATACACAATGCAAACTGGTGATAATGAAGGGGTACTTGCGCTCACCATAGATGGTGTGGATTCCGTTGGTAACTCAATCACGCAGGTCACCTCTGTAACTGATGGCAGTGCCGTGACGTTTGACAAAACAGCGCCGATGCTCGCACCAGTCAGTATCGCGTCAAACAACATAAATAACCAGGTTGCGGCCGTAGGTGATACTGTTACGGTAACTTTCACAGCATCTGAGGCTATTACCGCTACGGTTCTGATTGATGGCAATGCAGCCACCGTCACAAGTACTTCCAGCAATAATTTCACCGCAACTTATGTACTGCAGTCTGGTGATAATGAGGGACCGCTTACGTTCTCCATCAACAGTGCAGACACTGCAGGCAATGCTACTTCGGTCTCAGCAGTTACAGATTCGAGTATCGCTAGTTTGGATTCCACGAAGCCTACGGTTTCTCTAACAGGGCCAGCTGGTGCTGTGGCAGAAGCCTTTACAATAGCTGTGGAGTTCAGTGAACCCGTAACGGGTTTTTCTGCGGATGATATGACTGTTGTTAACGGAGCAAAGGGGACATTTACTGAGGTGACAGTGGGGACAACTTATACAATGGTGATCACGCCTGTAGATCTCGGCAAAACCGTATCAGTGACCATCGCTGCAAATGTTGCTCAGGATGCTGCCGGTAATGGCAATGCCGCAGAGACGCTGGAAGTCATCTATGGCTCACCCGCTTTGGAGTTTGAAGCAAAGAAAGAAGTTATCAAGAATCAAATCTTGGGTGATGCAAAAGCAAGCCTTCAAAACGCGATGAACGCAAACGCCAATTTGGTCAGACAGGCGCGGGAGCGCTATATTGCATCTGTAGTAAGTTCCACAGATGCAGTAACGGGCGTTACGAGCCGAAACACTGTGCCGCTAAACTATGACGTTGCAATGAATGCGGACAGTGCCAAAATCACAAGCCGAGGCAATTTCTTTTCTCAGCAAGGAAGCTATGATGGCAAAGCGCGTCAGATTTTCTTTGGCGACTTTTCGGTCGTGGGTGAGAAGGATGGCTCCGTCACAGGGTCTTTCAGTAGCAAAATCGCTTGGGAAGAAAATATCTCTGGTCAAATGATGGTTGGCTACTTCGTTGGCGTGGAAGTCAGCCACACCGACATCTATTCTTCCTTTACCGGTAAGAAACGCGGCTATGGACTGAATGTGGGTGGTTACTTTGTGAACGAATTTGCAGATAACGTGTTCATCGATGGTTTCGTTTCTGCGGGGACAGGAAACAACATCCTAGACATGTCTGATGATGTTTTAGATCTGGAGGGTATTTACCAGACGCGTTCTGGAAGTCTCGGAGGTGCAATCACGGGCGTCTATGATATGAATGCCTATGAGTTCCGGCCAGAACTTGCGGTCGCTCTTGGTAAAACCAAGACGCTCAAGGCTAACTTTACCGGTCGTGCGTATGGGAGCGTAGATGACAATCTCACTCTTGATGCTGGCAGTGTAACCGTAGCTAACCTGACGGTTCGCCCGGAAGTGCGTCGTGATCTAGAGAGTGAGTACATGTCGAGCGGGTACACCTCGCAACTCACGATGGCGCCCCGTCTCATCTGCGAGTGGGTGGCAACGGACAGGCTCACACAAGACTGTGGCAGCGGCGCAGAGCTGGGCCTTATGAGACAATCTTATGATGGCCTGAGCCAATTTACAGGGAGAGTTACTCGCGATTACGTTGGAAACTCTGGCCGCACGGGCTTGGAGTTCAAGTTCGAGAAGCTTTTTTAACCCGCATTCCCCAAGTAGTCCGATGTTTTCGCGCCTTTGGAAGCCACTAATGTGTTATATTTCAGCATGTTAATTGGGCTGAAGGCGGCGGATCATGGATCACCCAAAGGGTGGAAGCGAAACGGTTGGTGCGCGGCTTGGATTTGACCGTCGCGTGCGGCTGGAATTTCATGGATCAAAGATCAGTTCGGACGGTGGTCTGCTGTTGTTTCGGGAACTGGACAAGGTACTTGGCCTGCACGACATTGCGGGCGGCGTTCTGAGTGACACCCGCACTGGTCACAATCGTCTGCACTCACTGGTCGGCCTGTTGCGACAGTCGGTCTTTGGTCGGCTGGCCGGGTACGATGATGTGAATAATGCGGATCGTCTGGCGCTCGATCCAGTGATGCGGCAGGTGGTCGGAGGACGGGCCGTTGATGCCAAGGCCGCGTCAGCAAGCCAGATGGGACGGTTCGAGACAGAGGTGCTGACGGCGGCCGGTAACCGCACTGCGCTGACTGATCTGCCGGGGCAATGGATCGACCGTGTTCACGAACGCAAACCGCCCAAGTGGATCACGCTGGATATGGATAGCTCGGTCAGTCCAACCCACGGAGCGCAGGAGGGCACAGCCTGGAACGGGCATTTCGGCTGCATGTGTTATCACCCGCTGTTCGTTTTCAACCAGTTCGGCCATCTCGAACGCTGCGCTCTGCGCCCCGGTAATGTGCACAGCGCGGATGGATGGGAAGAGGTTCTGAAGTCCGTCATTGCGCGATATGCGGATCGTCACCTGATGCGGTTCTTCCGGGGGGATGCGGCCTTCGCCATCCCGGAGCTATACAAAACTCTGGAAGCGGAAAGATACTACTATGCCATTCGCCTGCGCACCAATCGTGTTCTTCAGGGCAGGATTGCGCATCTGCTCAAGCGCCCGGTGGGTCGTCCGCCAAAAGGCGTGAAGCGTATCTACGGTGACTTTGAGTATCAGGCGGTGTCCTGGGACAAGCCTCGCCGCGTTATCGCCAAGGTCGAGTGGCATCCCGGCGAATTGTTCCCGCGTGTCGGCTTTGTCGTGACCAACCTGCCTATGGAGCCGGACGAGGTCACCCGCTTCTACAATCGACGCGGCACCGCCGAGCAGTACATCAAGGAAGGCAAGCAAGCTATCAACTGGACGCGATTGTCCTGCAAGGGCATGGCGCAAAACGAGGTCCGCCTTCAGCTTCACGCACTGGCCTACAATCTGGGTGTCTTCCTGCAAGGCACGGACCTTCCCAAAGAGATGGCCGACTGGTCTCTAACCAGCTTGCAAACCCGGCTGATCAAGATTGGAGCTAGGGTGGTTCGACATGCTCGGGCCATCACGTTCCAACTCGCTGAGGTGGCGGTCAGCGGCAATCTGTTCACCCGTATCATCGCTGCCATCCATCGCCTGCGCTCGCCACCGGTTCCTGCATGACGGTTCCAGTGAAAAAACCTGAACGAAAATGGCTCGATTGGTCTGTCCATGCGAATGTTGATCAGCCTAAAATCCGGATCAACCCTGCCATCGAGGCCAGAAATCACGCTCAACTCGCGCGCAGAATGCCCAGACATCGGCACTGCGTGCCCAAAAGGCTTGATCTGGATGCAAAACGGCATCAAGATCAATTGGTCGGTGTTCTACTTGGGGAATGTCGGATAAAGTTATTTTCGCCTTGGTATTTTCCAAAAAAATCCTGTGTTAGATTTACAATTTCAAAAAAACTACACCGTGTTTCCAATTTTACCACTTTACATACATAAGAAATTATTTTTACGTTTATTTTCAAGGATATTTTAGGGTAAGTTTATGGTAAATTTTGTTGAGTGTTTAATTGTTTATATTGGCTTGGACCAGGGATTCAAGTCGTTTGTTCAGCAGGCTATTGGAAAAATAGCGAAAATTGAAACCATATCGCTTGAAGATTTTTCTGACCTGAATTTAACCGAACTAAACAATGGCGGTCTTCTTGTTTTTTCAATCAATAGAAAAGAAGACGTTGTACATTATTGGAATGCACTTAAAAAACATAAAAAAAATACTATTTTGTTTCGTAAACTATTATTGGTAAAAGATGCAGAGGTCGCAAATAACCTGACATTTGATAGTAGTTTTGATTTATTGGTGTGTGAAGAATGGGCCTCCGCAAACACATTACTGTCATCGGCAATATCCGAACAAGAGGCCAGAACCCAGAATCAAGCATTCAAGGCGTTTTTAGAACACTCTGTTGACGGATATTGGATTTGGGATATTATTCGAAACCAAATTGAGTGGTCCAAACGGACAAGCGAAATTGTAGGTGTAAGTGAAAATGAATCTCCAAAAAATATTGAAGCGTTTGTTGATTTAATAGACCCACTAGATAGAGATCGAGTGGAACAGGCTATTAATAGCCACTTCACCTTCAAAATTCCTTACAGGAACGTAGAAATGCGTTTAAAAGGGGCAAACAACACCTACCGGCATTTTATGGCAAATGGAACTGCACTTCGAAACAAAGAAGGCACGCCTGTTTTGTTTGTGGGAAGCCTGACCGACCGCACTTTGATGCAAAAAGTCGAGCAACGTTTAGAGGATACCGAGAAACGGTTTACAGTTCTTTTTCACCAAATGAATGATGCAGCACTTTTAGCAGATATAGACACTGGTTTTATTTTGGAGGCAAATCAACCCGCAGAGCGCCTTTGGGGGAAACCTATTTCTGATCTAGTTGGATTACATCAATCAAAACTTCACCCTCTCGTTTTAAGCGAAGAAGCGAAGCTCGCGTTCGCTGATCATATCAAAGCATTAATGCAAAACAAACGTGACACAATCTATGTTCCCATCTTGCGCGTTGACGGCGTGGAAGTGCCGACAGAAATCAGCTCGAGCCTTATTGAACTTGAAGGAAAAACCAGAATTCTAGGAGTTTTCCGCGACATTTCTGACCGCGTTCAACTAGAGAGAGATATAAGAGAACGCGACGCGCAGCTCCAATTATCATCACATATGGCGTCAATGGGGACACTAGCAGCCGGAGTAGCGCATGAAATCAACAATCCATTAACTTATGTGCTTGGAAATTTAGAAATTCTTAAAACATCAATCAAAAAGCTGGGCATCTCCGACCCAGAAATAGAAGAAACGATTTCATCAGCTATTACGGGCAGCCAATTGGTAAAAGAAATAGTCACTGATCTAAAAGCCCTAAGCCAAAGTGATGAAAGTCAAACCTGCTGCGATCCCTGCGAAGTCATCCGAATAGCATCTAGGGTTGCGATGTCGGACCTTAGGCATAGCTCTAGCTTGATTATGGATCTGCCTCAGGTACCACAAGTAGCATTATCTTCTGCCAGGTTATCACAGATTATTCTCAATATCTTAAGTAACTCCGCCCGGGCTTTTAAAAAATGCGATAGTAAGTTTAACGAGATAAAAATAAGTGTTGAGAAAAATGCAGGTTATGCGCAGATAGTTATTTTGGACAATGGTGAGGGGATTAATTTTGAAGATCTGAAACGGATTTGGGAGCCCTTTTTTACGAAAAGAACTAAAAGTGGTGGTACAGGTCTTGGGCTATCGATCTGTCGGCGAATTTTAAATGAGGTCAAAGGATCAATTGAAATCGAATCTGAGTTGGGGAATTACACACGGGTCACAATTTTAATACCCTTCGCGAAGCAAGTTTCTTTTAGTCCAGAAGAATTTCAAACTACAGAAAAGATGTTAGAGACTTTAAACTATACCCCAGCATTAATGGTCGTCGATGATGATACATTAGTACTAAATCTTATTACAAAAATGCTGGAAGAAGTATTTTTGGTCAGTAGTTACTCAGATGCCAGAATGGCTCTCACTGCATTTAAAAAAGGCGAAAAACCGGACGTTATTCTAAGCGATATAATGATGCCCGATATAGATGGAAATGCATTTTTTGAGTCTATGTGCGCTCAGGGCGCCAAGAAGGAGCAATTTTTATTCATGACGGGGGGCGCTGTAACAGAAGATGCGATGGCATTTGAAAAACTTATGGCTGGGACAAACAGCTTGGTGACCAAGCCATTTCAAAAAGACAAGCTTAGGCAGGTCATTTTCAATCGTGTTACTTCGTTGATTGCAGTTGAAAATACCAAGAAAACTGAACACGTAGATGATCTTAGTACCCAAGATGATCTCACCCCTTCAATGGTAGCTGAACTCGAATCCCTTCTCGGTCGAGATGCTCTCAAGGAGCAATATAGAAAATTAGATCAACAGATTGGTGATTTTTTTGTCCAAGCTCAAAACCTAAAGGCGAGAGACCTTGCATCCCTGGCGCATAAGGTTGCCGGTGGTGCCGCTATGCTAGGCGCCGAAAACTTTGCGAAGACCCTGCGAGATGTCCAAAAAGCAGCTGTTGAGAAAGATGAATATAAAATTGAGAAATTTTTGACAGATGCAAAAAAGACCGCAAAATTTTTGAAGCACTCTATTTCAGAATACCAAAATCAGTAATCCCTCTGTCTTAGCCCCCTAGAACTGTGCCAGTATATTTTGGCAAAGGGAGTAAGGAAACATGGCTCGAAAGCGTTATTCTGATGAAGATGTGTTGAAGTTATTGCGCGAGATTGATGTTCATTTGCACGAT
>Ga0228662_1001246_pt1 | contig 10626 bp, 5 predicted proteins | sample 76DmetaG_FD_183173 | JGI IMG/M metagenome (GOLD analysis project Ga0228662, IMG submission 183173) | Seawater microbial communities from Monterey Bay, California, United States - 76D | ecosystem: Environmental > Aquatic > Marine > Coastal | place: USA: California | collected 2016-11-10
TGTTTCGATCACTGCGGGACAAACTGAATTGACTCGAATGTTATTTTTGGCATATTCCAATGCTGTTGCTTTGGTCATTCCAACAACACCAAATTTTGCAGCATGATATCCAATTCCTGCTCCTCCTGCTTGTAATCCCGCTAAAGAAGCTACATTGATAATAGCACCTTGATTACGTTTTTGCATTGTTGGAAGTTGGTGTTTCATGGAGCACCATACTCCTTTTAAGTTTACGGCAATCACTTCATCCCAAACAGCTTCTTCATAATCTGCGGTTTTTACATTGGGTGTCCCTTCAATACCTGCATTATTTACTGCAATATCCAAACTTCCAAAGTGCTCGATTCCAGTTTGAATGGCATACTCAATATCGGAACTCTTTGAAAAATCAGCGGGTACAAAAAGGGCATCTCCTCCCATACTTTTAATGTTATTGACTAAAGACTCGTTGGATTTAATGTTTCGAGAGGAAAGAATCACTTTTGCACCTTGTTTTACAAACGATAATGCTGCTGCTTTTCCTATTCCTGAACTGCTCCCACTGATAAAAACGATTTTATCTTGGAATCGTAATGGCTGCTCCATATTCTTATAATTATTTTAATAATATTTTTTCTAATTCTTCTAAGGATTTGTTTTTTGTTTCTGGCATCATTTTCCAAACAAAAATTAATTGAAAGACCATAATAAAGGCAAATAGGGCAAAAGTAAATCCGCCTCCTAGAGTACTTGTAACATAGGGAAATGTAGCGGCGATTAATGCCGCAAATACCCAATGGGTTCCGCTTCCCAAAGAGTTTCCATAAGAACGAACGTGATTAGGAAATATTTCCGAGATGAATACCCATATTACCGCCCCTTGGCCAACCGCATGAGCAGCGATAAAAAGAAAAACTAAGGAGGGAATTAAAAGTGTTCCCGATCCAAATCCCGTGTAAAAAGTCAAAGAAATTAACCCTAAGGATAATATATATCCAAATGAACAGAGGTACATTAAAAACTTACGTCCCATTTTATCAATCAAGAAAATACCGATGAAGGTTGCAATTAAATTAACAACCCCTACACCTACGGAGGACAGTAAGGCTGAACTTTCACCCATTCCCGTTTCAGCAAATATTCTGGGAGAATAATAAATTACCGCGTTGATTCCTGATAGCTGGTTAAAAAACGCAATCAAAAAAGCCAGCATGATAGGGATTTTAAATTTTCCAGAAACAAATTCTTTAAACCCTTCTTTATTATTATTCTCATTATTTGACATGATGAGTGTTACACTTTCTTCTACAGTATTTGGATCGATCTCCTTCAACACTTGTTTTGCTTCTTCTATCAATCCCTTTTTTAAAATCAACCAACGAGGGCTTCTTGGAACAAAAAAGATCAGAATGACAAATAATGCTGCTGGGATGATTTCTACTCCTAACATAAACCTCCAATTACCATCTGCTGCACCTCCGATAAAATAATTGGATAAATAGGCGATCAGTATTCCGATTACAATATTCAACTGAAAGAGCGCTGTGAGTTGTCCCCTTTTATTTGCAGGAGAAATTTCAGAAATGTACATAGGTGCAGTAACGGATGATGCTCCAACGGCTAACCCCCCGATAAACCTAAAAAACATTAATGAATATACCTCAGGGGCTAAAGCAGAGCCGATTGCTGAAACAAGGAATAAAACAGCCACCCAAATTAAGGTTGTTTTCCTGCCAAAAGCTTCCGAGGGAAAGCCTCCTATCAATGCACCTATTACTGTTCCGTATAATGCCATGGCTACGGTCTGTCCTATTGTTGTGTTGCTTAAATTCCACAAGCTTTGAATTTCTTGTTCGGCACCAGAAATAACAGCGGTATCAAAACCAAATACAAAACCACCAAACGCCACAATGACCGACCAGCTTACAATTTTAGTATAATTCATGAATATGATTTTAGTTAACAATATAGTAATAATCTACAGATATTTGAATGAATGAAATTATTGAAAAATGAATTTTTTCCAAAAGTTAAGTGGAGTTAAGAAATGTAAAATAAGCAAAAGTGTAAGGTAAATCTTCTTCATTTAATGCTGTAATTTTTAATAAAAAAACGTCTGCATTTTTATATATAGCTTATTTTTGAATATGGTCAAAAGAATTTTCTACCCACTTTTTCTCTTGTTAATTCCTCTTATTGGAATGTTCGTTAATGACGAGGTTAATTGGGGACTGTTTGATTTTATTATTATGGGTTTCTTACTCATTTTAGTGGGTATTGGAATTAATTTTATTGAGAATCGCACTCAGAATTTAAAAAAACGAATTCTATTTATTGGAGTATTAATCTTAATGTTTATGATTATTTGGGTCGAGTTGGCCGTAGGTGTTTTTGGATCACCCTTTGCTGGCAATTGAGTACCCAAAGGGTTGATTGTTTTTCAGCCTTTGCGAAATTGAAGGGAGTATAGAAAGTGAGGTTTTTACAGCTACAGAATAAAGATAAGGGGGGTGTAAAGAAAATCATTTCCAAAGAGAGGGTTCTCCCATTTCCCGATCGACTGCTAAATTAGATTTATCGCTCAATATCTTTGTTTTTTATTAATTCCTATATTGCAGCAACAAAGTAAAACACAATGAAAAAACTTTTAATTCTTTTATTAGTAGTAAGCTGTGGTTCTCCTGAAGAAGAATGGACCCCTTTGATTAAAAACAACTCCTTAGAGGGTTGGCATATATTTCAAGATGATGGATCTAAAAAAGGATGGCGTGTAGAAAATGAAGTGTTAATTTTTGATAAAATCTCTGGATTAGAATCTGGAGAAGACGATTCAAGTTTACTTTCTAACAGACAATACACAAGTTTTGAAATTTCATTTGAATGGAAAATTGAAGAGGGTGGAAATAGTGGATTTATGTGGGGAGTGAACGAAAATTCTGATTATAAATTCCCTTATCAAACAGGCCCAGAGATTCAAATTATAGACTCTTCAGTTTACAATAAACCAGAAGAGGTTTTAGGAGGTGAAATCGAACTGAACAATGTGATCTCTGATTTGCAGGAGAGAAAACACTATTTGGGAGCGGTGTATGACCTCTTTTCCCCAAAAAGTGAGTTTGACGTAAATCCAGCAGGTAGTTGGAATCATTATTTGATTAAAATTGATCAAAAAAATAATCAAGGTTCTCTAAAATTAAATGGAATTTTAATCAATGAATTTACTCTTCGGGGAGAAGTATGGGAATCTTCTTTTGAAAAAAGTAAGTTTAGTAAGTCAGAAGAATACGAATACCTGGGTGAAAAAAGATGGTATGATTTTGCGAAATTTACCAAAGGATTTATTTGCTTCCAAGATCACCCTGGCAAAGCATACTTTAGGAATATTTTAATTCGAGAATTACACTAAATCTAGTTTTTTGAAAAGTTTATCTTGCTGAATGTTCTTTACAAAGGGTTGTATGCATCGTAAATCCTTTATTAATTTTTTTACCTTAGATGAATTATTAATCATAAATCAATCAAAATGAAAAAAAGCATTTTTATATTTTTCCTACATCTTTCATTTGTTATGAACGCACAAGTAGTTTCCTTTCATCCCGTAAAAGTAAAAGCGGATCAGCTTGAAAGTTTTCTAAACATAGAAACAAATTACATGAGTAAAATTGCTCAAAAAGCCCAAGATGATGGGGATCTAGTAGGGTGGAGGTTGTTACAGCTCTTTAACGCATCCTCTGATGATTACAATTATATGTTTGTAAACATCTACAAGGATTTTGATGCAGCTACTTCACCTAAGGCTAATTGGTGGACGAATTCAGAAGAAGTAGTAGGCATTAAAACAGATGTTTTATTTGGTACTTATCAAGATTTAGAATTTGACAAAAGATATTTTTATGAAGTTCGACAACAGATTCCAAATACCCAAGCCGCAGAATATGTAATTTTAAATTTTGCTCGGCCAGATGATGTCAATATGCAAATGGATGAAACTGAAAAATATGTCATACCCCATTTTAAGAAAAATATGGATAAACATGGAATGGTAGGCTGGGGCTTAGGCACAAAAATCACTCCTCAAGGCAAAGAGTATTCTTCTATGATGACTTGGGATTCCTACACCAATTTATCAGATGTAATGAAACATCTGGGAGGTTATGGTGTTATTGAGGGTCTTCCTTTTGAAAAGTTTAAGGATCCATTGGAGTGGGAGAATAGATATATTCTCAGGGTTATAGCATCAACCAAAAAATAGCATATTAATACCCTCCCAAGTGGAGGGTTTTTTTTGCAATGATTCGTTGTATTAGACTTTACCTATTGCTCCAGAATCAGGTCCTGGTTTAAGTTTTAAAGGAAGAAGGTTTTGCAGATAAAAAACTATGGATTGTAATTTGCTAGGGTTTTTAATAGCAAATAATGTATGTTCTCGTTGAAGGGTTTTATTTGATTTTTAAAACTGAAACTACAGGAGGATAATCCCTACTTTTATTGTACTTTTATACTCTATAAACTATATTATTTTAATTCATTGAAGCGGCATGAAAGCATCATTCTTTAAGCTTTTTTTACTTTTGTTATTTGCCAATGTGTCACTCTTCGCACAAAACGGATTTAATTACCAATCGATTCTAAAAAATTCCAATGGGGAGGTGATTAAAAACAGTTCGATTACATTAAAATTTACAATAAAAGACAGTTCTGCCAGTTCAACACTTTATCAAGAAACACAAGACATCACTACTCCCTCAAATGGTGTGATTAATATTGTAATTGGAGCTGGTACCGTTTTGTCTGGAAGTTTTTCCGATATTGATTGGAGTTTAAGTTCGCTCGTGCTCCAAAGAGAGGTGGATTTGGGTTCAGGGTCTTATGTTGATTTTGGCTCCACTACAATCCATAGTGTTCCGATTTCAAATTATGCAAAAACAACCAAGAATATTTCATTTGACAATTCATTTACTGCCGTTGGAGAGTCTTCACTTTCAAATGCAGTCTCTTCCACTAGTGCTCTGACTGCAGTTGGATATAAGGTATTAAAAGAAAATACGACTGGAGCTTTTAATTCTGGTTTTGGAAATGAAGCTTTAATAAACAATACAACGGGATCCAACAATACCGCCCTTGGAGTAAATTCTTTGAGATCCAATCAAACGTCCAATAATAACACGGGGGTTGGGTATAATGCATTAAGTGCAAATACAGGATTTCAAAATGTTGCGGTGGGTTCCAACGCACTCTCCTCAAATATCACTGGGAACTACAATACTGCCCTGGGGTATGAAAGTCTATCAAGAAACACATCCGGAAATGAAAATCTTGCTCTAGGACAATTAGCACTCGGATTCAGTACTTCAGGTGGGAATAATACAGCAGTGGGGTCAAGTGCTGGTGAATCTCTAAATACAGTAAGCGATCGGAATACGTTTATTGGATCGGGTGCAGATACTACCTCAGGGACTACCCTCACAAATGCTACTGCAATTGGAGCTGACGCCACGGTAACATCGAGTAACACCATTCAATTAGGGGATGAAAATGTTACTTTAGTCCAAAGCTCGGGAACAATTTCTGCTACCGCTTTTGTGGGTGATGGATCTGGATTGACAAACCTTAATGGAAGTTCAACGGATAGTTTGAATAACATATTGATTGGAAACAACGCATTGGCCGATAATACAGACGGTACAAATAATGTCGCAATAGGACTATCTGCCTTGACTAAAAACACTACGGGTGATGAAAATATTGCGATTGGTAGAGCTAGCCTAATGTTTAATACAACGGGTGAAAAGAATATTGCTATTGGTCCAGCGGCATTAGAAAACAATAATTCAGCAAATAATATTGGAATGGGTTATGAAACATTATTTCATAATCAATCAGGGGAAAATAATATCGCTTTAGGAAATTATGCTCTTAAAAAGAATCTATCAGCAAAAAATATTGCCATAGGCTATGCAGCCCTTACGGATAATGTTACTGGAACATTAAATTTAGCAGTTGGTGATAGCGCCCTTGCTTCAAATACAATTGGAAATTATAACAATGCTTTTGGAGCTTCAGCACTTAATAAAAATACTTCTGGTACTGGAAATATTGCAGTAGGGAATAATTCCCTTGAAAACAATACGACTGGAAGTTATAATCTTGCCATTGGTAATAATTCCCTTGAAAACAACATTAGCGGTGTGAATAATATAGCTGTAGGAGATTATAACATAAATACGAGCACTGACAATAGCAATCAAATAGCCATTGGTGTTGGAGTATTAACCTATGCAAAAACAACTACAACCACCAGTACATATAATATTGGTATTGGACATTATGCTCTAAGAGGTCAAATTTCCGATTTATTAACAGGTGATAGAAATATTGCTGTTGGTGCATATAGTTTGACTCAAAACACTTCAGGTTTTGCAAATATTGCAGTAGGGACGAATAGTTTGGCCTATAATAGTTCTGGAGAGCGGAATTCAGCATTAGGAGATGATGCCTTGCTGAACAACACAACAGGAAATAAAAATAATGCTTTTGGTGATAATGCGCTGGTCTACAACCTCACAGGAAGTAACAATACGGCTTTTGGAAACGATGCCTTAAAAAACAATTTAGCCTCCTCCAACACGGCATTTGGAAATAACGCGCTAACAGCAAATACCTCTGGAACCGTTAATACAGCCGTTGGGAATAATGCATTAGAGTCTAACACGATTGGAGAGGGTAATACTGCCATAGGATATAATGCCTTGAGCGCTAACACTTCAGGTTTTATAAATGTTTCTGTTGGACAGAACACACTTGAAGAGAATACTACGGGTACCGGAAATACAGCTGTTGGATATCGCTCGGGACAATACAATACTACTGGAGGAAACAATACTTTTTTGGGAAATCAAGCAAAAACGACAAGCGGCTCTACTATTACAAATGCTACCGCAATTGGTGCAAATGCAGAGGTGAGTGTCTCGAATAAAATAAGACTAGGAGATACTAATGTCTCTGTAATTGAAGGGCAAGTTGGATTTACAGCGGCTTCTGATAGACGATTAAAAGAGCAAATAAGTAAAACAAAATATGGTTTAGAAACCCTATTGAAATTAGTGCCTGTTGATTATCTTTTAAAATCCAATGGATTAGCCCAAATAGGCTTTATTGCACAAGATTTAAAGCCTTTGGTTCCCGAAGCGGTAAATGGAACAGAAGGTGATATAGAAAAAGGGGAAACCCTAGGGATTACTTACACAACTCTCATACCCATTTTGACAAAAGCCATACAAGAACAACAAAGTCAAATTGATTCTCAAGCGAAACAAATTAAAATACTTCTTCAAAGAATAGAAGTTTTAGAAAAAAAGTAACGTAACAAAAATTGAAAAGAATCCTCTACATATTTCTTCTGTTAGGCCATAGCCTAATTCTTGCACAAACAGAAACCTTTGTTCTTTCTGTAGGAGGACAAGTTTCAGATGCGGTTATCGATAATTTTGGGCAGACAGTAGCGGCTTCTTCTCTCTCCAGCGGTATAACACTTTCAGAGGGTTTTCTTTATAATCTCAATTTTACCGCCCCCTCGGTCATCCTTACCGATACAGACTCAGATAATCTTGTTTCCAATTCTGATGTTGTCACGATTACAGCCACTTTCTCAGAGAGTATGTCTGCTACTCCTACTTTGAATCTTTCTGGAATTACCTCAAACGCACTTATGAGTGCAACAGATTCTGCTTCTGTTTGGACCTACGCATGGACAGTATCAACAACTGTCACTTTATCAACCGCAACCGTTTCTGGAACAGATTTATTAGGTAATGCTTATGTAGGTTCAGAGAGTATAACCTTTACCGTTGATGATTCGGCATATGTCTATTTAGATTCTAATGGGGTAACTATTAAAGCTACAAATACTGCTGTTGTGGGTCGATCCTATTCTGTAAGTGGAACAATGTATACCGTTGTAAATGATGATACAATCGATAATGAGGTTAATTCTGGGAATTATAATTTAGTTACTACTAATGTAACGACCATGCAAAATCAATTTTATAATAAAACAACGTTTAATTCTGACATTAGTTTTTGGGACACATCAAATGTGACAGATATGAGATGGATGTTTAGAACGGCTGTTTCATTCAATCAGGATATAGGTATTTGGGACACTTCAAACGTAACCAGAATGGATATTATGTTTAGATCGGCTCGTGCATTCAATCAGGATATAAGTAATTGGGACACATCAAATGTCACCAATATGGGTCAAATGTTTGACGCAGCTAATGCTTTTAATCAAGCGATAGGGGATTGGGATACTTCTAGTGTTAGTATTATGAATAATATGTTTAAAAATTGTGATAGTTTTAATCAAGATATAAGTAGTTGGAATACGTCAAGTGTAACCGATATGACAGATATGTTTGCAGGAGCCAATGCTTTTAATCAGGATCTTTCAAATTGGTGTGTAACTAATATCGACTCCAAGCCAAGTGGCTTTGGAGCTCCTGGTATAGATCCAATCTGGGGAACCTGTCCTAACAATACACCACCAGTTGTTATACTCACAAACACTGACCCAGATAAAATTGTATCCAATTCTGATCTCATAACCATTACAGCTACCTTCTCTAAAAGCATGTCGGCTACTCCCACATTGAGCCTTTCTGGAATCATCTCAAATGCACTTATGACTGCTACCGCTTCAACTTCTGTTTGGACCTATGCCTGGACTGTTTCTACTACAGTGACATCGACCACGGCTACTGTTTCAGGAACAGACCTTTCTGGTAATGCTTATTCAGGAACGGAGAGTATTACATTTAAAATTGATAATACCTTACCCACGTTACTCTATTTTGTTGACTTAAGTAATGAATCCCAAATGTTTTCTTTTGGAATGGACTCTGGAATAAGCACAGGGGGGGATAATGCATGGCAACAATTTAAACCAAGTTCTTCAGGATACATAACTCGTATTGTTTTAAAGCAAAGGAATCCAACTAATTATGGTTATGGATTAAATGGGGATGGAAGTCCATCTGTTGATTTTCCAATTGAAATGAAGATATATAGTGGAGTCTCAAGCAATAATGGAAGTACTCTTTCTGGTGGAACTGTTATTGGAACTACAGTTGCGTATATTCCAAAAGATCAAAATTTTGATGGGCCCATCTCCTATACTTTTAATAATCCTACTGCTGTAGTATCAGGAACGACTTATTATTTTCAGATCACAGAATATGATAGTAGTATTTATGCCCCTTTTGCTTACATGAATTTTAACTACCAAAATGATGTTTATCCTTCAAATTCTGGATATATAGGTGGATTCTCAGATGATTTAAGTTTTGAAATCCATACAAAACCTACTCTTAATGCTCCGATTAAAAATGGTGATTCTTTTAAAATAATTGTTGGTTTCTCTGAAGCCTTATCAGTTACTCCTACTTTATCACTTAGCGAAGGTGTGCTTACAAATATATCATTAGAACAATCATTACCTTCTAACGAATGGTCATATACTTGGACGATTTCTACTACTGTGACTTCCGTAACAGCAACTGTTTCTGGGACAGATTTGGCAGGTAATGCGTATGCAGGGACGGATAGTATTACCTTTATGATTGATAATTCTGTTCCAACGGTTATACTAACCGATACAGACTCAGATAATCTTGTTTCCAATTCGGATGTAGTCACAATCACAGCGACTTTCAGTGAAAGTATGTCTGCTACCCCAACCCTCAATTTATCGGGGATCATTTCAGATGCACCAATGTCCGCAACCCCATCAGATACCGTTTGGACCTATACTTGGACCGTATCTACTTCAGTAAGTTCAGCTACAGCTACTGTTTCTGGGACAGACCTTTCTGGCAATGCTTATTCAGGAACTGAGGCCATTGTTTTCACGATTGACAATGAGGCACCAGAAATAAACTTTTCTGCTCCTGTTGGATTTAGTTATTTGGGTTATTTTGATGCGCATCTTTATTTTATAAATAGTGGAACAACCTATGGGCCTAAAAAGAATTGGCAAAACGCCAGCGTTTCGGCAGCTGCAATGTTAACTGACTTTACTTTAAGTACCACAAAGGCAAGAGGTGGCTTGGTTAGTATTGATTCTTCTGTGGAGAACGAATTCATCGGAGCTTATTTTGATTCAAGCTACTCTAAAAATACAGCTTGGATTGGTGTATATCAAGAGAGTGATAACAGTTCTTGGAAAAACCGTTTAGGGAATACTCAAACTTTCTTTTCTTGGAGATCTGATCAACCTTCGGGGACCAATCAGCATGCCATTCAATTTATTGGAGACCCCACAGAGTCAACAGGAGCATTCTCATCCGAATCAAATGTTTGGACCGATGAAGATGCCTCTAATTTAAACGATTATATCGTTGAAATTGATAACTTTTATTTTGAAGACAATGCAAACTCAACAAAGATTAGTTTTTATGCCACGATGGAAACTTTGACTTGGTCATTAAGTGGAGAGGATGCTATATTTTTTGAGATTGATGATTCGGATAATCAAGGTGCTGCTCAAAGTATATTCATTGACTTTAAATCAAATCATATTGGAGCTTTATCTCATACGAACCCTCAAGACGCTAATTCAGATAATATTTATTCTGTTGTTTTAAGTGT
>Ga0228662_1001261_pt1 | contig 10571 bp, 4 predicted proteins | sample 76DmetaG_FD_183173 | JGI IMG/M metagenome (GOLD analysis project Ga0228662, IMG submission 183173) | Seawater microbial communities from Monterey Bay, California, United States - 76D | ecosystem: Environmental > Aquatic > Marine > Coastal | place: USA: California | collected 2016-11-10
CAGCAGTCACTGCCTCTATGGAAGAAGCCAAGAAAGAAGGACCATACCAAACTTATGAAGGCTCTCCAATTAGCGAAGGAAAATTCCAACACAATTTGTGGGATGTAAAAGAAGAAGAGTTAAGCGGTCTTTGGGATTGGGGAGCATTACGTGACCAAGTCCTAGAGCATGGGGTTCGCAACTCGCTTTTAGTAGCACCAATGCCTACTGCAAGTACGTCTCAAATTCTTGGAAATAATGAATGTTTTGAACCTTACACTTCAAACATTTACACCCGTCGTGTATTATCAGGAGAATTTATTGTTGTCAATAAGCACCTTTTAGAAGATTTAGTGGAGCTAGGGCTTTGGAATGAAGGGTTAAAGCAAGACATCATGCGTGCAAATGGATCGATCCAACACGTGGATGTGATTCCTCAAAACATCAAAGATTTGTACAAAACAGTTTGGGAATTAAGTATGAAAGATATTATTGACATGTCGCGTCAGCGGGGTTATTTTATCGATCAATCACAATCCTTAAATTTATTTATGGAAGGCGCAACGATGGCCAAATTAACATCAATGCACTTCTATGCTTGGAAAAGCGGATTAAAAACAGGAATGTACTACCTAAGAACAAAAAGTGCTGTAGATGCTATCAAATTTACTTTAGATAACAAAAAAACAGAAGCGCCAAAACCAGAAACGGTTACTGTTGAAGCAGTCGCAGATACCACTGTTGTAGAAACAGCTGTTTTAGAAAAGCAACAAGAAAAAGCAGCCAATACCGCTGCTAAATTTTCTAAAGAATCAGCCGTTGAAGTAGAGCCAATGTCTGCCGAAGAAATGAAAGCGTTGATAGCACAAGCAAAAGAAGCTGAAGGCGATGATTGCCTGATGTGTGGGTCTTAAGAACAAACCCCTTATATAAAAAAAGCACCTAACATATTAGGTGCTTTTTTTGTGACGTATTATGAAGGTCAATTACTCACTTTCATCATTGATTTTAGCAGGTTTAACGCTGCTATCATATTCTGTGTGGTATTCTTCTAAGAGTCCAGTTGTAGCGTTCAACAAGTCTTTAGTTTCTAGCAACAAGCTAAAGTAAAGCGTTGTGTTCTTTGGACTTGATTCTTCTGTTCGTGTACGTTGTACCTGTGTTTCAATATTAGATTTAAGAATCGTGTAAATCTCATTTTTTTGTTCAATAATCGCTCCTATTTTTTCGAATGAATGCGATTTAAACACCACAATCGCTTCAGAAAATAACAGTTGTATTGCATCATTAATTTGGCTCAACTCTTTAACTTGATTGAATTTCAGTTTTTTATGATTGTTATTAACATGCTTATGACTTACTTTAGTAATATAAGTTAAGGATTGTGTCATATCTTGTAAGTATCCCAAAATAAGGATATAAAAATTACTAGCTCCCACACTCGATTCGTCCAAGTTTTTAATAAAATAAAAGATATTATCTCTTAAATCATCAACCTCATCCGATAACTTAATAATTTGTTTTTTATTCTTCTTCAGTGCGTCTAAGTCTTGTTTGGCAAGTCCATTGAATGCAGTCGCATAGATTTTTTCTCCACGCTTTAGTACATTTGCGATATTTGCAGCACTTTCGCTAATTACTCCTTGAACAGAGCTACTTTCTGTTTTTTTCAATCGGTCATCAGATGCCATTTCTTGCGTCTTTTTTCTGTGAACGATAGAGCTTCTAATAAGGAGCGCAATTGCAGTTAAAAGAAGGATTGGGAACATCACTTCTAGGTTCAAATTTAGCAAGTATGCCACCAAGGCTGCGGCACTAAAAGCACTAAAGGCTGTAAAGAACCATCCGCCAATAACATTAAGCACTCCTGCAACACGATAAACGGCACTTTCTGAGCCCCAAGCTCTGTCCGCCAAGGAAGTTCCCATCGCCACCATAAAGGTCACGTAGGTTGTTGAAAGTGGTAATTTATAAGAGGTTGCTATAGATATTAACACAGCGGCTACCATAAGGTTTACTGCGGCTCTAACTAAATCAAAAGCAGGCAATTCGTGAACCTTGTTTTTAGTTAATTTTATAACGGGTTGTTCAAACTGTTGTTCAATTTTTTCTTGCCACGATATTGGCAAAATAAAAGCCGTTAGTTTTGATGCGCCCATTGCAAATCGTACAAAACCACGCGATAATGCATTGGGTTGAAAACGCTCTTTTGTTTCACTTTGATTTGATAAATCTAAGGAAGTCTTAACGACATCTTTTGCTTTGGTAGAAAACCATAAGGTCACTACCATCACCATTCCAGCGCCAAATAACAACCAGTTGTTGGTAGGGACTTTAGAGGCCAATACATCCATTGGAAAATCATAAGCAGAAAGACCAGATGCCGACCATTCTACAAATGCATTATAGGCAGCAACTGGAACACCGATAAAATTAACAAGGTCGTTACCAGCGAAAGCCAATGCCAAGGCAAACGTTCCTACAATTATAATAAGTTTATAAATGTTTACTCTTGCAAAAGCAATGAGTACATATGATAATATAGACCAAATCATTGAACTAATTAAAACAATAGTAAAAACTTGATTTTCTAGGAAGTTTTTCATTGTTTCTCCTCCAAGAATATCAAAAGATTGCTTTGCATAGGACGTTCCTTTAAGCCCTTTCATAAAGATAAAATAGGTAATTGCGGTCAGTGCTATTCCACTAAAAAGAGCGCCTACCCAGTTTGCTTTTCTTTGAAAGTTGTAAGACAATAACAGTCTAGAAACCCATTGTACGATAGCTCCAATAGAGAATGCAACTACCACCGACAACAGAATTCCAAATATAATTTGAGAGGCTTTTGAGGTATTAATATAATTAACAACCTCACTAAAATCACCGCCGCTGGCGCCTATTTTAATTAAGGCCATTGCAACAGCTGCCCCTAATAATTCAAATACAATTGATACCGTTGTAGAAGTTGGCATCCCTAAAGAATTAAAGAAATCCAAAAGTAAAATATCGGTAATCATTACGGCCATGAAAATGATCATAATCTCATTGAACATAAATTCACCAGGATTAAAAATTCCTTTTCGAGCAACCTCCATCATTCCACTCGAAAAAATCGCCCCTACAGCAACACCAACACTGGCCACAATCATAATGGTTCTGAATGAAATTGCCTTTGAGCCAATGGCAGAATTCAAGAAATTTACAGCATCATTACTAATTCCAACGACTAAATCTGCAATAGCCAAAAAGGCTAAAGCAATAATCATATATAAATAAATATTTTCCATAATTTAGTTTGTTTTGTTAAGCAAATCTCTTAAGACTTTTTAGTTATAAAGTTAAGTTAATGTTATGTTTTAGAAGTGAATATCGAATCCAAGTCTAAAGGTAATATTATCTTTTTGACCATCTACTGTGGTGTAACTTAGATCACTTTGCACTTTTAATTTATGTCCAACAAGAAACCTATTGAATCCTAACGTATATTGTTTTGAAGGAAGTGTTTCTGTTATTGATTCATAATCGACTGTTGTAAAACGTCCTGCAATTTCGTAATTGCTTTTAAACAAATATCCAGCTTGTAGATTTAAAGCATTTCCTGTCAATACAACATCGCCTGTTGGAGTAACTCCATCCGTTTCTGTAGCGATCACATTATCTGCTGTTCGTTTGGCATATTCACCCATAAATGAAAATCCATTATATTTATACATCGCATCTACAAAAAGAGTCGTTTGGTTTGTCTCAAACATAGTTTCATTTGTTCTAATCATATAGTCTCCTGCAAAACCACGCTCACGAACTGCATTTTCATTAAAGTTGTAAGTAAACCCAACCATTAATTTTGAGGTGCCTTCTCTTTTGAGATCGGATTGGCTGTAATCTCCTTTTGATTTAAAAACTCCAAAAGGCAAAAATTCCAGGCGAGCTGTGTACTGTAGCCCACCTTCATTTCCTTCTGTTACATTACGGCCTTCTCCTTGTGATATGGCAAACTTTTCACGCATTAAAAAGCCTCCACCTAAGTTAGATTTGTGACGGATTTGTATTCCTAAATCCCGATCAATATTAAATCGGCTATTCAACAAGGAACGGTCAATTAATTGCAAGTTCGCAGAAGATACGACACGCTCTACATTGCCAGGTAGTTTTGTTTGACCAGCCCAAAGTTCCCAGTTTTTTGAAAACTCCCACATAATTACGGCGTCCAAAATATAACGGGGCGTATTTCTATTAAACTCATTTGCACCTGAAATATCTCTGTTAGATAATCCTAACTCTAACTTATATTTTAATTTTGGGCTGTAAGCAAATCCATCAAATTTTAAACGAGAACGACGTACAATAAAATTATGTTCTGGACTTATGTATTGGTTTCCATCGTGATCCCATGAGGACATAGAACGTACTTGAAAACGAGGTGCAAATTTCACGCTGAAGGAACTGTCTTTTGCCACGAAATTGATAAGCCCTTTTCCAAAGGAAGTGTCACTGATTTCTTGGGATTGAGCGAATGAGATTGCAAACAAAACGATTGCAAAAGAAATTTTTTTGATAATCATTATAATAGTATTAGTTTTTGTCGAGTGCAAATTTCTAACAATTATACTATCCTAATGTTTCCTTAAAGTTAAGTTTAATAAAAAAGCTGCCTGGCCAAGGGCAACTTATCAGAAGTCATTATTTTTGAAGTCGACAAAAACTAATATATAATACGTTTACATAACCATTAACAAAATGTTAGGATGTAATTCCTAATTCTGAATTTTAGAAACATTTAATTAACATTGAAATTACTATCTTGCAGGTTAATATCAGATAACATGAATTGGGAACAATTACTCTCTTTAAAACGCCATGGCGACACCAACAAACGACTTAGAAATGAGCAGGATGAAACCCGTTTAGGATTTGATGTGGACTACGATCGTATTATTTTTTCACCCGAGTTTCGAAGTCTTCAAGATAAAACTCAAGTGGTGCCACTTTCATCAACGGACTTTGTGCATACACGACTCACACACAGTCTGGAAGTAAGTGTAGTGGCACGTTCTTTAGGGAGAAAAGCAGGAGTAAAAATTTTAGAAAAGCATCCATACCTCAAAGAAATACATGGATATAAAGCAAATGATTTTGGAGCCATCGTTGCAGCAGCGGCATTGGCACATGATATTGGAAATCCGCCCTTTGGTCACTCTGGTGAAAAAGCGATTGGACATTATTTTAAAAATGGGCCAGGTCAAATATTTAAAGACCAACTCAACCCAAAAGAATATCAAGACTTATGTGATTTTGAAGGCAACGCAAATGGGTTCAAAGTTTTAACGCAAGACAAACAAGGCGCAAAAGGAGGGATCAGACTGAGCTATGCCACTTTGGGAGCGTTTACAAAATACCCCAAAGAATCACTGCCTATAAAACCAAATGCACAAATTGCCTCTAAGAAGTACGGATTTTTTCAAACAGAAAAAAATAGCTTTTTAGATGTTGCCAATGAACTTGGGTTGAAAAAACTCAGCACGAAAAACATACAGTACTCAAGACATCCACTGGCATTTTTAGTAGAAGCAGCCGATGACATCTGTTATACAATAATTGATTTTGAAGATGGGATTAACCTTGGATTAATTCAAGAAGATTTTGCTCTGGAGTACCTCATTAATTTGGTGAGAGACACCATCGACACCAAAAAGTATAGTGCACTAAATACTACAAAAGAACGCGTCAGTTATTTGAGAGCATTGGCAATAAGCACGCTAATTGAGGATGCGGTTAGTATATTTATGACGTATGAAAACGAAATACTTGAAGGAGAATTTTACGTTTCCATACTTGATAAAAGCAAATATCAAGCACAAATAAATGACATTATAAAACTCAGTGTTGAGAAAATATACAATTCCGATGAAGTTATTGACAAAGAAATTTCAGGCTTTGAAATTTTAAATCAGCTTTTGGATCGATTTATTTTAGCCGCCAATAATAATTATAAGAACACACCTACAAGTTATGACAAACTATTGTTGAAACTCATTCCGAATGAGATCGATTTTCGTAACGACAGCCTTTATATTAGAATGCTAAATGTATGCTATTTTGTATCTTTGTTTTCAGATACAAAAGCGGTTTTGACTTACAAAAAGATTAAAGGACTGGGGTTTTAGGTTTATTTTTTTGTAAATTGTATTTGACTAATTTTGTTTTTTAATTATGAAAACCTAAATCTTATGAAAAATCAAAATACCCTTATCATCTGTTTAGCATTCGTAATTTCTTTTGGATGCCTTTTATTCAACATCAACAAACCCACTCGTAAAGAAACAGTGAGGGAAACCCACAAAGCGTTTCTAGACAACAGTCCTTTTAAAAACACCAAAGGGCTTACTAAATCGCAACGAAAAGCAAACAGTTTACCTCCTAATGCCTATTTTGAAGAAGAGTGGGAACTTACAATGAATCCTGAGAAGGGCCGTCCAACTCCCGAAAATCTAGAGGTAATTCGTGAGCAACTTAAAACAGAGGAGTCTGCAAGAGTTCCTGGAGATGCCATTAACAATAATTGGATTTCAAGAGGTCCAGATAATGTTGGCGGTAGAACTAGAGCCATTATGTTTGACCCTAACGACTCCACAAATGAAACAGTTTTTGCTGGAGGCGTGAGTGGAGGTCTTTGGAAAAATACGAACATTTCCAATCCAAATTCAATATGGACTCTTGTTAATATCCCCGAAAATCTAAACATTTCTACCATTATTTCAGACCCAAATAATTCTAGTACATTTTATATTGGGACAGGTGAATCTTATGTAGGAGGTGATGTAAATGGAGATGGTGTGTGGAAATCTACTGATTCAGGGGAGACTTGGTCTAAAATATTTGGAGGGATTTCTGGCGCTACAAGTTTTCAATCTGCATCTGATATTACAGTCAATTCACCCTCTGGAATTGCAGGAAATTACCGGTCATTTCCAACTTCAGCATTTGGACCAACAATTAGTGCGACGATTACCGCAGATTTTATTTTAGCAAACGACCCCAACGGAGTCGCAACCCAGGCTTGTAACGCTTTTGGCGCTAATGCAACTGGAAAAATTGCGGTCATACGAAGAGGAGATTGTACGTTTGTTTCTAAAGTCAAAAACGCTCAAGATTCTGGAGCTATTGGAGTGATTATGATGAATAATGTAGATGGAGCACCCGTTCCAATGGGTGGAACCGATGCTTCAATTACAATTCCATCAGTCATGATCTCAAAGACAGATGGAGATATTTTAGAAACTGCTTTAAATTCAGGAACTGTGAATGGGTCTTTAAACCCTGCTACTGGAACCTTTACAGGTAATTTAGTTCCAGGAATCCAACACATCAACGATATGAAAATCAGAAATAACTCAGGAGTTTCTGAACTTTACGTCGCTGCTGGCGACTCATTTTACGGAGATGCGAATGCGACTACTTATTTAGGAGGACCTGAATATGGTTTATATAGGACTGTTGATGGTGGTGCTAATTGGTCTGAAGTTACCCTACCTTTAACAGCAAATAACAGAAAGCATTGTCCTAATGATATAGAAATTGGTTCTGACAATAAAATATGGGTCTCTACAATAAATAGTGCTGTATATGGAGAAGGAGGAGGCGTTATTTTCTCATCAACAGATGGGATTAATTTTGCCCAAATTTATAATGTTCCGGACAGTGACCGAACGCAAATAGCGATTTCTAGCACCAATGCAAATAAACTGTACGTTTTAGCAGAAACTTCTACAGGGGTGATAATGCAACGAACAACATCAGGTTTTGTTCCTGCATTTTTAGTTAGAAACATTACAGCACCCAATGATTTAGATCCAGGGATCAGTGCTGGAGATTTTACAAGGGGACAGGCGTTTTATGACCTAATGCTTGAAGTGAGCCCAACCAATGATGATGTTATATTTGCAGGTGGAATAGACGCTTTTAAATCCTCGGACCAAGGAGGTGCTTGGGATCAATTAACTCATTGGTATGGCGGATTTAATAGACAATATATGCACGCCGATCAGCATGCCGCAACATTTGCAAATAACGATACGAATACGATGCTATTCTCAAATGATGGAGGGGTGTTTTATTCAGCTGACGGTGGTGTGACCATCTCTGAAAGAAACAACGGTTTTGTTACGGGACAGTTTTACACAGTGGGTGTAGGACCTACGACTGCGTTCCCTTCAGGGGATGTTTTTGCCGGCGGCCTACAAGACAATGGCACTCAATTATTTGAAAACGTCTCAACAACAGGCCCTGACAGTACATCAGAGTCTTATGGAGGAGACGGGGCATATACATTCTTTGACCAAGACGGGGTCGATCGCTATTTTATTAGAAACTATGTATATAATAGTGGAATCAATCTTTATAGTTTTGATGGAAATAATGTAACTATTAATAGTGAAAGTGCAAGTAATGGGGCATTTATAAATCCTTGTGCTTTAGATTCGAATCTTGATATTTTATATACCAACTATTCATCCACAGCAAATGGGAATTCAATTAGAAGGTATTCTGGGATTAAATCCTCGTTGACACTTTCTAAAAACGTTTTAACGGATGCGAGCTTTGACAACAGACCAACAGCTTTTACTGTTTCACCATATACAACCACTTCATCTACCTTGTTTGTTGGAACGATATTAGGAGATGTTTTTAAAATTACCAATGCCAATACAAACAACCCTACTTGGACTGAAATAGAATTGCAAAACATTATTGTTGGGAGTATTTCTGACATTGAAGTAGGAGCCTCTGAAAATGAGATTTTTGTAACCATTCATAATTATGGTGTTGAAAGTATATGGTACACAAACAACGGTGGAACTTCATGGGTATCAAAAGAGGGGAACCTACCAGACATGCCTGTGAAATCTATTTTACAAAACCCATTAAATTTAGAAGAAGTCATTATAGGAACAGAATTAGGAGTTTGGTACACGAATAATTTCTCATCTGCATCTCCTAGATGGTCGTCTTCTTTTAATGGTATGAGGAATGTTAAAGTGATGGATTTAGATGTTAGAAACGATAATATGGTTTTTGCTGCCACTTATGGAAGAGGTGTTTTTTCTGGCATGTTTACAGGAAACTCGTTTAGTGTGAATGAAGAAGAGATTTTTGCCAATGCAATCAAAGTATTCCCAACAGTTTCTGAGGGACAATTCACACTAACATCTACCAAATCCTTAGGGTCTACACAAGTACAGATGTATTCGATTACAGGACAGAAAGTTTACGATACTACGGTTGATATAGAACAAGGCTTAAGAAAAGAATTTGATTTAAACGTAAACTCTGGAATGTACCTAATCAAGTTGAAAGGTGTTAGTTTTGAGACAACCGCACGAATTATTATTAAATAATAGCGTATAGAAATTTCCTAAAAATAGGGGAAGCATTGCTTCCCTATTTTTTTGTTTTATAAGTTTGCCTTGATGCTTTTATGCAGACTATCTATGTCAAGTTCCAGTGTTTCATTGAGTGTATTAACAGCTCCATGTTCAATAAATACATCAGGAATCCCTTTTACAAACACCTCATTTTTGTAGTGATGCATTGCTGCAAATTCTAAAACAGCACTACCAAAACCACCACGTATTACACCATCTTCAATGGTAATGATTTTGGGATAGGTCTTAAATATTGAGTGCAACAAGCGTTCATCCAATGGTTTAATAAATCGCATATCATAATGCGCACAACAGAGACCATTAATAGCGTTAGAAACGGTATTAGAAATTGCTCCGACACTCAAAATAGCAAGATTCTCGCCTTGTTCTAATTGAACCCCGGTTCCAATTTCAATCGCTTCAAAATCTGATTCCCAATCTGGAGTAATCCCTCTGCCTCTTGGATATCGAATTGCAATGGGTTGTTTTAACCCTTTTTGAGCGGTATACATGATGTTCCGTAATTCTATTTCATTTCTTGGCGCAACAATGATGAGGTTTGGAATACAGCGTAAATACGCCAAATCAAATACTCCATGATGTGTGGCGCCATCCTCACCCACCAATCCAGCGCGATCAATACAGAATATCACAGGCAAATTTTGAAGCGCAACATCATGAATAATTTGATCATACGCCCGTTGCAAAAAGGTTGAATAGATGTTACAAAAAGGAATTAAACCTTGTGTAGCCATCCCGGCAGCCATCGTTACAGCATGCTGCTCTGCAATCCCCACATCAAACGCTCGTTCGGGAAGTGCATCCATCATATATTTTAGCGAACTTCCGGTAGGCATAGCAGGGGTGATGCCAACAATCGCCTTATTTTGTCTAGCCAACTCAACAAGAGTTAATCCAAATACATCTTGAAATTTTGGCGGGAGGTCTGCTTTGTTTTTAGAAACTAAATTTCCTGTTGATGCATCAAACTTTCCGGGGGCATGGTATTTAACTTGATCGGTTTCGGCTTGTTTCAACCCCTTTCCTTTGGTTGTAATTACATGCAAAAATTTCGGACCCTCAATCGTTTTGAGACGTTCTAGTTCTGTAATAAGCGCCTTCATATCATGTCCATCAATAGGGCCAGAATAGTCGAAATTGAGCGCTTCA
>Ga0228662_1001275_pt1 | contig 10462 bp, 8 predicted proteins | sample 76DmetaG_FD_183173 | JGI IMG/M metagenome (GOLD analysis project Ga0228662, IMG submission 183173) | Seawater microbial communities from Monterey Bay, California, United States - 76D | ecosystem: Environmental > Aquatic > Marine > Coastal | place: USA: California | collected 2016-11-10
GGTTTACTTGTGTTGTATAACAATGTGCTTCAAAGCCTTTACGCGTCTCAAATTCTGACACTGGGCGCTGTATTCGTCGCAATAGGCGTTATGTTTTTGGCCCTGTTTCGATCGGTGTCTTTGGCTTTACTCGGTCTTGCGCCAAACATTCTCGCTGCGGGTCTGGTGTTGGGCGTAATGGGTTTGGCCGGCATCCCACTGGACATCATGACGATCACCATTGCGGCCATCGTCGTCGGCATGGGGGTCGATAATTGTATTCATTACATCCATCGATTTAGGCGTGAATTCGAGCTTGATGGTAGTTATCGTGAGGCCATGTATCGCAGTCATTCGAGTATTGGCCGCGCGATGTATTACACAACCCTCACCGTCGTTGTCGGCTTTTCGATGCTGACCCTTTCGAACTTCACACCGAGCATTTACTTTGGGGTACTGACGGTCATGGCGATGCTCGCGGCAGTCATGGGGGCACTTCTATTGCTTCCGAAGCTGATAATCGCGTTTGAGCCACTAGGCCCCGAGCGCGGTTGATGGGGTTCTAATGGAGTGCAGAGCAGGTTGTGGTGCATGTTGCATTGTGCCCGCGATCCACACGCCGTTTTTTGGTATGCCCAAAGGAAAGGCTAAGGGCGAACGCTGTGTCCACCACGACCGCGATGGGCTGTGTGCGATCTTTGATGATCCCCGTCGCCCTGAATGCTGTAGCCAATTTAAGGCAGAGTTTGAGTTTTGCGGGAATTCGCGCGAGGAAGCGTTACTGTTGTTGACGGACCTCGAAGCGATGAGCGACCCTCAAGGAGATAAGCGTGATTGATCTACCCCTTTTTCCCCTCGGTACTCTGCTGCTTCCTCACGGTCGATTACCGCTGCAAATCTTTGAGCGACGCTACATCGATATGATTTCCAAATGTATGCGTGAGGGAACCCGCTTTGGTGTCGTCTGGATAAAGAAAGGATCTGAAGTAGCTCAGGCTTCAAAAACCAATCTGGATTTGGGCGCCTATGGCACAGTGGCCAACATCGTTGACTGGGATCAACTGCCTAACGGGCTTTTGGGCATTACCATTGAAGGGGAGGCACGTTTCCACGTAAAAAATACGTGGCGTGAGGACTCGGGTTTAAATATGGCCGCCGTTGCAATCGATCCCATTCCTCCTGCTACACCCCTCCCTGAAGGCGGACGCTCGATGATCGATGTGTTAGCGGGTCTTCAGCGGCATCCGGAGGTTAAGAAGCTGGGAATGACCGTTGATACGGGTAACGCATGGCAAGTGTGTTTTGCGCTCCTGCAGCTACTACCAGTCGATAGCGCAACGAAGTATCAGTTGCTGGAGCTAAATGATATTGACGAGCTAGTAGAAGCGCTCGATGAAATACTCAGCGAGTTGTCGGGCTGAGCTAGCCGGCTTCTGTGGGCGCGATTGCAGGCCATGTCCACCCGCCTAAATCCTGCCAGCGATTCACAATGCCGGCGAATAATTCGGCGGTTTTTTGTGCATCGTAATCGGCTGAGTGCGCTTCACTATTGCTAAATTCGATCTCCGCGCGTTTACAGGCTTGAGCCAACACGGTGTGGCCATAGGCAAGACCGGCAAGCGTCGAGGTGTCAAAGTGTGAAAAGGGATGGAAGGGGTTTCGTTTTATGTCGCAGCGCTCAGCGGCGGCGTTCAGAAATCCGGCATCAAAGTGCGCATTGTGCCCCACTAGGATGGCACGCGTGCAGCCCTTGTCTTTCACCTCGCGTCTGACCTCAGAAAAAATATCCCCTAATGCGATTGCTTCAGGGACGGCCTCTCGAAGTGGATTCTCGGGGTCGATTCCAGTGAATTCCAAAGCAGATGGCTCGAGATTTGCTCCCTCGAAGGGGTCTACGTTTCGAGCGATGGAGTGACTGACCGCTAAGTGGCCGTGCTCAGTGAGTGTGAAAAAGGTCGCAGCTATCTCGAGCACGGCATCGGTAGCGGCGTTAAATCCACCTGTCTCTATATCGATGACGACCGGTAGAAACCCTCTAAATCGATGCTTCATCTGCTTTTCAATTGGTTCGCTCATCTAGTGGATTCCAAGCGCCAACTCAGGGTTTCACCCGCCCGAAGCGGTACTACGGTGCTGTCACCAAAACTCAGACTTAACGGCGACGGGTTATCCCCTTTTACCAGCGTTACCTGCTCCGAATTACGCGCTTTACCATAGAAGTCAGGACCAAAGTGACTTGCAAAGCCCTCGAGTTTATCCAGCGCGCCTTCTTCCTCGAAGACCTCTGCGTAAAATGGGAGAGCCGCATGCGCCGTGTAACAGCCCGCGCAGCCACACGCGGACTCCTTGGTTTCGAGCGTATGCGGTGCAGAATCAGTTCCTAGAAAAAACTTTGGATTACCCGAAATCGCCGCGGCGCGAAGCGCTTCTTTGTGCAAGTTACGCTTGAGGATGGGTAGGCAAAATAAGTGAGGGCGTATTCCACCAACTAACATGTCATTGCGGTCGAAAAGTAAGTGTTGAGGTGTAATCGTCGCCGCAACACCGTTTCTTGCTGACTCGACAAAGTCCACCGAGTCTTTAGTCGTAATGTGCTCCAAAATAACACGCAGTTTTGGAAATTCATCGACCAAGGGACTCAGTATTCGTTCAATAAAAACGGCCTCTCGGTCAAAGATGTCGATGTCATGGTCCGTCACTTCGCCGTGCACCAACAGCGGAAGACCGCAAGATTCCATCGCCGCCAGTGTGGGCTTCAAAGACTCTAGGCCCGTAACACCGGCAGCTGAATTGGTGGTGGCCCCCGCCGGGTACAATTTTACCCCACAGACAAAGGGTGACGTGGCCGCTTCCTCGATTATCGCAGGCGTGGTTGAGTCAGTGAGGTACAGCGTCATCAAGGGCTCGAAATTACTGCTGCCTGTGAAAGCGGACATGATGCGCTCGCGATAGGCCGTCGCGTCGTCCAGCGTTTTGACCGGTGGCGTCAAGTTGGGCATGACAACAGCACGATTTGCCCAAGCCGCGACGTCGTTAACAGTTCGATTAAGCATCACGCCATCTCTGAGATGAATATGCCAGTCATCGGGTTTGGTCAGGGTAATTCGAGACATTTTAGGCCCTTTTTCGGATAGCCAGCCTAGTTTAGCAGTGATCGGCTGTCCATCGCAGACTTGCCAGCGTAAACTTCATTGCCTTGAACGGGAGTAATCAATGAGTAATGTTAATAAGGTCGTATTGGCCTATTCGGGCGGCCTTGATACCTCAGTTATCGTCAGATGGTTGCAAGACACATATGACTGCGAGGTCGTCACTTTTACCGCCGATATTGGCCAAGGTGAGGAGGTTGAGCCTGCTCGGGCAAAGGCTGAGGCGCTCGGTGTAAAAGAGATCTACATCGATGACCTGAAAGAAGAGTTTGTTCGCGACTTCGTATTTCCTATGTTCCGTGCGAATACGATTTATGAGGGCGAGTATTTATTGGGCACATCCATTGCGCGTCCTTTAATTGCTAAGAGACTGGTGGAAATTGCTAACGAAACAGGCGCTGATGCGATATCTCACGGTGCAACCGGAAAAGGTAATGATCAAATTCGTTTCGAATTGGGCGCCTACGCGTTGAAACCAGGAATCCAAGTGATTGCACCCTGGCGCGAATGGGACCTCAATTCGCGAGAGTCGTTAATGGCTTATTGCGCTGAGCGCGATATCCCTGTCGATTTCTCGAATGCTTCTAAGAAATCGCCTTACTCGATGGACGCCAATTTGCTCCACATTTCCTACGAGGGTGGGGTTCTTGAGGATCCCTGGTGTCCGCCAGAGGAATCAATGTGGCGCTGGTCGGTATCTCCAGAGGAAGCGCCGGAGTTGGGTCATGAGCTCACATTGACCTTTGAGCGTGGAGACGTTGTGGCGATTGACGGTGAAGCGATGTCACCGGCAACGGTACTCGCCTATTTGAATCAGGTGGGTGGTGCTCACGGAGTGGGTCGTTTAGATATTGTCGAAAACCGATACGTCGGCATGAAGTCCCGCGGTTGTTATGAGACACCCGGTGGGACCATATTACTGCGTGCGCACCGTGCTATTGAGTCCATTACACTCGACCGAGAGGTCGCGCATTTAAAAGACGAGCTGATGCCACGCTATGCGAAATTGATCTATAACGGGTACTGGTGGGCACCCGAGCGTCTTATGCTGCAGACCGCGATCGATGAATCACAGTCGGTAGTCAACGGTGATGTGAGAATAAGGCTTTATAAAGGTAATGTGACCGTAACAGGCAGGCGGTCGGCGGATACGCTGTTTGACGACGCTATCGCAACCTTTGAGGACGATGCGGGGAAATACGATCAAGCAGATGCTGAGGGCTTTATTAAGCTTAATGCGTTGCGTCTTCGTATCGCTGCTGAGAGAGGTCGATCCGCACTGGGTGATTAATCCCAAGCGCATCGGACCGGGAGATGGGAGGATTTACATATGAATAACAATACGTCGCCGGAAACGGCTACCCATACTAACGTCATGATCGTGGGTGCTGGACTGTCCGGTATCGGCGCTGCAGTCCATCTTCAAAAAAGTTGTCCTGACCGCGATTACATGCTGATTGAGCGGCGTGAAGCGATTGGCGGTACCTGGGACTTATTCCGCTATCCTGGAATACGGTCCGACTCAGATATGCATACCCTTGGCTATAATTTTAAGCCTTGGAAAGCGGAGAAGGCCATCGCTGACGGGCCCGCAATTTGGGATTACGTGAACGAAACGGCTGATGAGCATGGTATTCGTGATCGGGTACGATTTGGGCATAAACTCGTTGCTGCCTCTTGGTCTTCAGATTCTGCGACGTGGTTGCTAACGGTAGACGCCGGTGGTGAAACGGTTTATTTCACGTCTCATTTCTTGCTGATGTGTGCGGGATACTACAACTACGACGCGGGTCATCAGCCCGAGTTTGACGGGCGCGAGAATTTCAAAGGGACTTGGGTGCATCCGCAGTTCTGGCCAGAGCAGCTTGATTACACGGGTAAGAAGGTTGTGGTGATTGGTTCTGGTGCGACCGCTATGACCCTGGTGCCTAACATGGCGACAACGGCAGAAAAGGTCACCATGGTGCAGCGGTCGCCTACTTACGTGGTATCTCGACCGTCCGTAGATAAATTCGCAAATGTCCTCAGAGCGATGTTACCTGCGAGTTGGGCTTACGGTCTCGTCAGATTCCGTAATACCGTTTGGCAGCAACTTATTTACAACCAGACGCGCACTAATCCAGAGCGCGTGACACAGACTTTGCTAGAGGACGTTGAAAAGGCGGTCGGCGATGTGTTGGATGTGAAAAAGCACTTCACGCCTACCTATAACCCCTGGGATCAGCGTTTGTGTTTGGTGCCAGACGACGATCTTTTTACAGCGCTTCGTTCAGGCAAGGCGGATGTTGTGACAGATACGATTTCTCATATTGATGAGACGGGTCTTGTTACGGGCTCAGGGGAACACGTGGAAGCTGACATTATCGTGTCAGCTACCGGCATTGAATTACTCAATTTAGGCGGAGCAGACTTCATCGTAGACGGGAAGTCTATTAACTTTGCCGATGAGTGGACCTACAAGGGGGTTATGTGCTCCAACATTCCCAACATGGTTCAAACGTTTGGTTATATCAATGCATCGTGGACACTTCGGGCTGATCTCACCGCCGAGTGGGTGTGTAGAGTGTTAAATCACATGGACGAATTCGGTTACGATCAGGCCACGCCTCGCATTCCGGAAATCCTCGCGCGAACCATGGAGAAACGCTATTGGATTCATGACTTCTCTGCTGGGTACATGCAACGTATGTTGCCTAAGATGCCGCGTCAGGGTACGCAAATGCCTTGGGTAAATCCGCAGAATTATCGGAAGGACAAGAAAATGTTCCGTGGCGGCGCGATTGCAGACGGTGCACTCATTTTTACCTCTCGAGAGGTTGGGGGTGAGCGGTTGAGGGCGGCGGGTTAATCGCTTTGGATCGTGCACTTCAGGAAACATGGATTGATTGTCCTTATTGTTGGGAGTCAATTTGTGTGCTCTTAAACCCTGAGGATGTTGGGCAGGAGTACATTGAGGATTGTCAGGTTTGCTGTAGACCTATCGAGTTTGTGGTTCAGCAAACAGGGATGGGGGAATTACACGCCAGTGTTTCGAGCGATGATTATTGAGTGCCAGGTCGTTTCAAGCACCCATCCAGTCGTTACAGATTAAATAGGATGGTTTACCTTCGGTAGTTACTGAACGTAGGCGGCAGCCGTAATAAGTCGCCAGTACGAGGGGAATAGAGCCATGATGAGCAAAATCGTTGGGCGTCGATGGGCGCCCATTATTATCTTCGGTGCGACATTGGTCGGACTCTCCCTGAAGGTGAGTGCGCAAGAGCGAAAAATTGAGACCGAAGTGCTTGCCAAATCAACTGCGGATTGGCGAGGTGTTTTGTTGCCCGCTTACAGTGAGGGGCAACCTGAGGTGACAGTCGCCAGAATAACCATACCTAAAGGTATGGCACTTCCACTTCACGAGCATCCTTTCATGACGGCCGGGGTTGTTCTTCAAGGCACGATTGAAGTTCGCACCGATTCAGGTGATACGCATATAGCGCAAGCAGGTGATGCTGTCGTCGAGCTGATTAACCAAGCGCACGGCGGAGCCAATATAGGCGAGGAGGATGCGGTTATCTTGGCGGTCTATGCGGGAATAGAAGGCGAGCCTGTCACAGTTCCTCTGTCGACGCCTGATTCGTAATACCGATTGTATTTTGGCGTGGTTACAGGAAGTTGCGTATTAGTGAAAATCTCGCGATTTAACCGCGAGTTCGCTTAGCGCACTGCTGTGGTCGTAGAGTCCACTGGCAATGACGTGTGTGACACCGTCGCGTGATTCTACGGTTCCTTTAATTAGAAGTAGTCGTGCCGTCATGAGCGCAGCTCTAAAGCGCTCCTGAACTTTTGGCCATACCACAACATTGGTGTTGCCGGTCTCGTCTTCCAGAGTCAGAAAGACAACACCCGATGCTGTCCCAGGGCGCTGACGGCAGGTCACAAGCCCTGCGGTTCTTACAAAACGTTGACTCTGTATGGTTATAAGTTCCGATTGCTTACGGCACTGGCTAAAGGGTTTTTGCTGGCGAAGCAGGGCTAAGGGATGCGAACGCAGAGTCAAGCCTGTGCTCTGATAATCGAAGATAACGTTTTCAGTGACTGACGGTGCTTTAATGACGGTTGAGTCGTTTGGGTCAGGCGTATGAGTCTCGGGTAGTAAAGGACGTGAATCTTTTGCTGCCATAATGGCCCAGTGCGTCTTGTGGCGATTGCCTGTCAGCGTCCTTAATGCATCGGCTGCTGAGAGTGCTTCTAAGTCGTCTTTACCGAGTCTTCCGCGACGTTTTACGTCGAGAATGGATACGAAATGACCGTTTCTACGCGCATCAAGCAGCTGCTCCGCACCGCGTTTGCTCAGTCCTTTTATCAATCTTAGTCCGAGCTGTATCACATCACTTTGATGAGCACCGCCATCCACTAGACGATGGTCCCAATCGCTGGCGTTGATGTCGACGGGCAGACTATTAACGCCGTGCCGCGCTGCATCTTGGACAAGCTGCGAAGGCGTGTAAAAGCCCATAGGCTGGCTGTTCAGAAGACCAACATAAAACGCACCGGGGTAGTGGCGTTTTAACCACGCTGAAACATAAGCTAATAGGGCAAAACTCGCCGAGTGTGATTCGGGAAATCCATAGCCACCAAAACCTTTGATTTGGCTAAACAGCTGATCGGCAAAGTCGGGGCTATAGCCCCGTTTCAACATGCCGGCCTTGAGCTTATTCTCAAAAGTCAGAAGCTTACTGTTGCGTCCCCAGTTTGTGATAGCCCGACGAAGTGCATCCGCCTCTCCGCCACTAAAGCCTGCAGCGACCATGGCGAGTCGAATCACTTGCTCCTGAAAGATAGGCACACCCAGGGTGCTCTCTAATACAGACTTGATGGCTGGATCTGGATAGGTAATAGCTTCGAGACCCGCGCGTCTGCGAAGGTAGGGGTGCACCATGTCACCTTGAATCGGACCTGGCCGCACAATTGCTATCTCGATGACGAGATCATAAAAACAGTTGGGCTTCAGTCTTGGTAACATGGACATTTGAGCACGTGATTCGATTTGGAAGACACCCAATGAATCGCCTGTTTGAAGCATCCGGAACGTTGCCTGATCATCGTTAGGGATGTCTTGAATACATTTGATGGAGGGGTTTTTTCGCTGAACGAATGCCAATGATTTCTTGATGGCCGAGAGCATTCCCAGTGCCAAGATATCCACCTTCAACAACCCTAGTGATTCAATATCCTCTTTGTCCCACTGAATAACAGTCCTGTCGGGCATGCTGGCATTCTCAACGGGCACCAAGTTTGAAATGGGGCCACGACTGATAACAAATCCGCCAACGTGTTGGGATAAATGACGCGGGAATCCTAATATTTGTTGCGTCATGCGCAAGAAGATATCGGCCTGCTGACTGCTAGCTTGTATGCCCTGCTCTTTGAATTTGGCTGTGAGTTCTCGCTCCCTATTCCACCAGGCGAGCGACTTCGCCAGGTCTTCAACAAATACAGCATCCATACCAAGCGCCTTACCAACGTCACGGACAGCACTTCGCGAGCGGTAGGTAATGACGGTTGCAGCAAGTGCGGCTCGGCGCCGCGTGTATTTTTGATAGATATACTGAATAACTTCTTCACGTCGTTCGTGTTCAAAATCAACATCGATATCGGGTGGTTCATCGCGTTCACGAGAGATAAAACGCTCAAATAGCAGTGAGACCTGCTCAGGTGAGACTTCTGTGATGTGAAGGCAGTAACAGACAACCGAGTTGGCTGCAGACCCTCGTCCCTGACACAAGATATCGCGCGTGCGTGCGAAATTGACAATGTCGTACACCGTCAGGAAGTAGTACTCATAATTAAGCTCAGTAATTAAGGCGAGTTCGCGCTCTATACGTTCGTGGATGGCGGTAGGCACCCCGGTTGGCCAACGTTTTGCGGCGCCGTGCGATACGCAGTCGCGCAAATAGCTGTTTGCGGTATGGCCTTTGGGAACCACTTCTTCAGGGTATTCATACCGCAATTCGTCAAGACTGAAATTGCACTGCTGAGCCAAGCGCAACGTTTCGCCGATGAGGGTCTGAGGGTAGAGCGGTATGAGTTTATCTAGCCGTCGTAGGTGTTGCTGACTGTTAGGTAGTCGGAGCGGTCCTAAGTCTTGTATTGCGGTGTTATGGCGTATGGCGGTGATGACGTCGTGCAGCATTTTCCGACTGGCAGAATGCATTTCAACACTGCCACATGCGAGAGTCGGGACACTTATTTCGTCAGCGAGAGACTGTATCTCCTCAAGTCTAAGTAGGTCGTCATGGCTTAAGAGCTGGCGGATACCGATCCAAAATCGATCAGGGCAGCGTCGTGCAAGCGCCTCTGCATGATGGCGTTCCTGGTTGACATCACTCGGTAGCCAAATGATAAAACAGCGCTTTAAGTGGAAGTAAATATCGCGTAAATGGGTGAGGTATTGACCTTTTTCACTACGCCGTCTGGATCGACTGATGAGGCTGGATAGTTCGCCATACGCTGCGCGCGATGGCGCGATGGCAACCAGCTTCAAGCCTTCGCTGATGGTAAATTCGCTACCAATAATAAGTTTGAAATCGAGCTCTTTAGCTGTCACATGCGCTTTAACAACGCCAGCCAGTGAGCATTCATCCGTAATCGCAAGTGCTGAATAGCCAAGGTGGGCCGCTTGCTCGACAAGCTCTTGGGGGTGCGAAGCTCCTCGTAAGAAGCTGTAATTACTCAAGCAGTGAAGTTCAGCGTATGACATCTCAAAGTACTGTTTTTTTATACAGTATACGGCTTTTTTAAATAAACCTCATATCAACACGAGTAGTCGTTCATACTCTGTCAGTGATTTACCAAAAGGAGGTCATCACATGCTCAAGCGACTTGGCGTGTTATCGCTTTTTTTTCTCAGTGCTTGTACCGGTTTGCCCGATGGTGTGACTCCAGTTACTGGCTTTGATTCCAATCGTTATCTAGGAACTTGGCACGAAATTGCGCGTTTGGACCATAGTTTCGAGCGTAATCTCGAGCGTGTGACGGCAACCTATGCCGCGAATGAGGATGGGTCGATTTCGGTATTGAACAAAGGTTTTAATACAGAGCAGGGCGAATGGCGCCAGGCCGAGGGCGTTGCTAAGCCGATGGGGGCTGAAGATGTCGCTCACTTAAAGGTCTCATTTTTTGGCCCATTTTATGGAACCTACGCGGTCTTTGAGTTGGCTGAAGATTACAGTTACGCGTTTGTCGCGGGCTACAACACTGATTATCTATGGTTGTTATCACGCGAGCCCGAGGTGAGTGCGTCGGTGCGAGAGGCATTTTTGGTGAGAAGTGAGCAGCTTGGTTTTGCT
>Ga0228662_1001277_pt1 | contig 10457 bp, 5 predicted proteins | sample 76DmetaG_FD_183173 | JGI IMG/M metagenome (GOLD analysis project Ga0228662, IMG submission 183173) | Seawater microbial communities from Monterey Bay, California, United States - 76D | ecosystem: Environmental > Aquatic > Marine > Coastal | place: USA: California | collected 2016-11-10
GAAGTGCGTTAGAAGTTTTAGGGTTTTAAAATCAGTTTACCATACAGAACCGTACAATAAAAAAACAAAAAATCCCTAAAACATTGAATTTAAATGCAATAGGGATTTAAATTGTGGAGTCGGCGGCTCCCTCAGATCTGTCCACCATTGTCCTGTATTTATGTGCAAATAGCGGACAACCATTGATTTTCATTGAAAACTGTCCATAATTGTCACCCTTTTTAGGGTACTCTTGTGACATAGTTCAGGCAACTATCCAGGCAACTGGTATTGCCAATGTTTAATTTTATCAATGTAGTATGAATTTCAAGTTAAAAACACCAAAATCACAGTCAAGCTCTCTCATTTTATCCTATGTAACATTAAAAGATGGGAAGCGATTTGTTTACTCTACAGGTCAAAAGATCCCAGTTAGACTCTGGGATAAAAGCTATCAAGTTCCAATCAGAACAAAATCACAGAAGGATCAAGTGATAATTAATTCAGTTAACCTTCGTCTCGATAGAATCAAATCTGAATACTTAAGACTCGATCTTCAGTATCAGAAAGAGGGGAAACTACTCACTAAAGAACAGTTTAAGGAAGAGTTTGATATTCTATTCAAAGGGAAACAAAAAAAAGAGACCCCAAATAGCCTTAAAAGCTGTTTTACTGACTTCTGTGAGTTTAAAAACAAGGATGGAAGTTGGAGTAAATCAACTGAACAAAGATACATGATGCTACTTCGGCTTTTAAATGATTATAAAAAATATAAGTCGAAGGCAATTGATATTCAAGGGATCGATGAATCTTGGATCACTCATTTTAGACACTACTGTCAAACAGTCAAGAAGCATCAAGTAAACACCCTAGGAAGAAATATAGGACTTTTGAAAACCTTTTTGAACTACTGCCTGAAGATGAAGTATATAGATAATCCCAGTTTTAAAGAAGCAGCAGTGAATAGAGAGGTAACTCACCAAATTGCACTAAATAAAGAAGAAATTGAAGTAGTTGCTCAACTAGATCTATCCCAAAACAAGCGTTTAGAGCGAGTCAGAGACGTTTTTCTTGTTGGATGCTACACTGGAATGAGATTCAGTGACTTTAAGCGTGTAAAGAACTCTAATATATCAGAGGGTTTGATTACAATAAGAGAAGTGAAGGACAAGACCAAAACACTCCAGATTCCAATCACTGATAAAGTGAGAGCTATTCTAGAAAAATATGATTGGGAGCTTCCATTAATATCTGAACAAAAGTTTAGAGAATACCTTAAAGAGATTTTTAAACTTGCTGGCTTTACTGATCTTAAAATTAAGTCAAAAAAGATAGGTAAAGAAGTCTATGAGAAGGAGGTGCCAATGTACGAGCTAATAAGTACTCATACAGCTAGAAGATCGTTTATTACCATTATGCTTAATAGTGGAGTGCCAGCAAAGGCAATAATGAGTATAACAGGTCATAAATCAATCAATAACTTCCAGCTATACTACAAGCCTTCAAACGACACACTCTCTGGTTTTATGGATCAAGTATGGAAATAAAAAATTGTTAATTTTAAGTTGAAAACTATTATGTAAATCCTTTGGCAAAACCTGTAGATCTTATGAAATTGGAGTAAAATATGATGTAAATGGATGTGAAAAACTACAGCCCAGAACTCCAAGAAAGCAGAAAACCGATTAGTATTTTAACCACCCGAGTAAATTCAATTGTTGATTCAATAGATCAGCTTAGATTGACAATGGATCATATGATTGAGACTCAGTGTAAAATGGTAACTAAGATTGATAAAATCTCTGACAAAGTCTTTGAAAAGCCTGAATATTTATCAGTTGGAGAGATAGCACTTAAAGAAGGAATTTCAGATAGAACTGTAAGGAGGCGCCTTAAAGAGAAAGTAATTCCATTTGAAAAAAACGAAGGAGAAAAAGCTTACAGGATACCAGCGGAATATTATTATCAGTCGCTTTCCAGTGATGGAAAGTCCAAATGGTTTCAGAATCATACAAGGGAATAAAACAAAAATTTTAGATTAAGGATGTGATGCTGGATACGCTTGATTGCTTGGTGTAGGGTTTCACAGTATATATAAAGAGTGAAAAAGTACAAAAACAACACTTATTTTATTTGATATCCTTACATTTAATGAATCAAAAGGATATTATTCTATATACTATCGGTCATTTTCTTAATGACATGTACTACAGACGCCTTTGAGGAAGAGGGTGAAGCTCCTGTGGTTTTATATGAACTAGTTGTTTCTACTGAAGAAGGTGGAAGCGTCAATACCTCTGGTGGTTCCTATGAGTCTGGCTCATCTGTAACTATAACTGCAACTCCAGAATCTGAATACCTTTTTGTAGGATGGACAGGAACAGAGTCAACGGACAATCCCTTAACCATCACTGTTAACTCTAATCAAGAGATCAGTCCAATCTTTGAGAAGAAAAAGTATCAGCTGTCAGTAAATGTCACTGGGGAGGGAACAGTAACTGAAGAGGTAATTAATACAGGTAAAACCACCGACTATGATAGCGGTACTGTGGTTAAGCTAATTGCTGTACCAACTGATGGTTATGCTTTTTTTAATTGGACAAACGAGTCTTTATTAGATACCGAAAACCCAATTCAGATAACTGTAGATGGTAACAAATCCATTGATGTAAATTTTGATTATCAGACTGCAAGAGACCTTGTTGGAGAGTGGGTGTTTGAGCTTCGTGATGAGGCTACTGCAAAGTCAAAACCAGATACATTTGGAAGTATCTCAATGAAAATAGACATTCGTCTAAATATTTTATTTACTCTTAACTTAAATAATCAAAAAACAGAAATTTTCTCAAGACTAACAACACTTGACAGTACTACAATAGTGATGGATGGTTTTGGAGCATTCACTGATGTGAATTTTAAAACAAACTCATCTTCTTCCCCTGAAAACTCATCTCCTTCCCTTGATTTTAACCTTATCACATTTCCACCAAATACAATTCAGCCTACAATCGTAAGTGATTTACCTCCACTTACCCCAACAAACTCATTAAGTCTTACAGGAGGATTTAACCCTCCCTCTTTGGACGCTTCAGGTACAACAGTATTTAATCAAAATCAAGATGAAATAATAATTGCACCAACAACAGCATTTAGATATGATAGATTAAACAACGACATAATTTTTCCAACCGATATCCCTCAGACTCTTGATGTGTCCGGTAATTTTTGTTTTTCCTGTTCCTCATCACGCACTCCATTAACATATATTCTTGAAAGGGTTAACTCGACAGTAAATCAAATTATTTGTACTATTTCAGGTCTAACATCTGGACCTCAATCTCAGACAGTAACGGCAAGTACAGCCATCACAAATGTTGTGTACACATTAAGCTCTAATTGTACTGACACATTATCTGCAAGTGCTACAGGACTTCCTTCTGGGGTTTCCCTTAGCTTTTCTAACAATACGGCTACCATTTCAGGGTCGCCTTCAGCAAATTCGTCTGGAACGTTTGATTATCTTATTAATGCTGTAAACAGCTCTGGAACTGCCTCCAATTCATTCAATGGATCAATTATAGTTGTTCCTCCAGTTGCTGTTGTGACTTCAACTACTGTTACCCCATGTGAGATAACGGGATCCTTAACTTCAGGACCTCAAACTCAAACTGTGACAGCTACTTCTGCTATAACTAATGTTGCATACACCTTTAGCACTACGTGTACAGATACCTTAACAGCTAATGCTATAGGGCTTCCTACAGGAGTCTCAATGAGTTTTAATAATAACATAGCCACTATATCAGGTACTCCATCAGCAAATGCAACAGGGACATTTAGTTACTCTCTAACAGCAGTTAATGCTGCTGCAACAGCCTCATCCACTTTCGATGGAACAATAGTTGTTATTCCAGTTCCAACAGCTACAGCTACTACAACAACAACCTCATGCACGATTTCTGGTTCATTAACCTCAGCTAATGGATCTGACTCTCAGACTGTATCAATTTCCACAGCTATAACAAGTATAGAGTACACCCTTACAACAACTTGTTCTGATACATTAAGTTCAGCTATAACGTGGACTCCAAGCACTCCTAATGGGGTTTCTATGAGCTTTAATAACAATGTGGCTACCATATCTGGAACTCCTACAGGAACCGCCACAGGAACTTATAACTATACATTAACGGCAAGTAATACTGCTGGGACTGCTTCTGTTGCGTTTAGTGGGTCTATGACGGTAAGTTCTTCAAATTCAACATCAGTATCATCACCAACTATCTATTTTGAAAATGGTATTTGTAAATGCCCAAATGCATCTGTCGGTGACACAGCTACTATTAGTGGAACGTTATATACTATTGTTGACAACTCAACAATTGCAGGGAAGATAGCTAACGGAAACGTAAATCTATGTACAACATTAGTAACAGATATGAGTCAGTTATTTAAGGATGATAACTCTTTTAATTCTGACATAAGTTTCTGGGATACTTCAAATGTTACTTCAATGTTCAGAATGTTCAGATTTGCAAGTTCTTTTAATCAAGATATTAGTGGTTGGGATGTGTCAAATGTTATAAATATGCAAAGCCTATTCGATAATGCATCTTCTTTTAATCAAGATATTAGTGATTGGGATGTGTCAAATGTTATTGATATGTATAGATTATTCATTGGCATTACAGTGTTTGATCAAGATATAAGCTCATGGGATGTTTCGAGCGTAACAGATATGACACAAATGTTTAGTGGAACTCCATTTAATCAAGATATAAGCTCATGGGATGTTTCAAGCGTAACAGATATGACGCAAATGTTTGAAGATTCATCTGTCTTTAATCAAGATATTAGTGGTTGGGATGTGTCAAATGTTACTTCTATGTTTAGATTATTTTCGGGTAGTACAGTGTTTAATCAAGATATAAGCTCATGGGATGTGTCAAGCGTAACAGAAATGATATCCATGTTCAATAATGCTACTGCGTTTAATCAAAATTTAAAAAATTGGTGTGTATCAAATATTACAGATGAACCAATTGACTTTGCAGTTAATTCAGCATTATTATTAACTAATTATCCATTTTGGGGTAGTTGCCCTGAGACATTTAGTATTGACGTAACAGCAACAAGTAGCTCAGATTACACCCTTAGTGGATCAGATAGAAATGGTAATGTATCTGGCAATGATCCAGATTTAACATTCAATGTTGGTGATACAATAAACTTTGTTGCTAATGCCTCTGGGCATCCGTTTTATTTAAAAACAGCTGCAGGTACAGGGACTGGAGACACAATAAGTGGTGTGAATAATAACGGATCAGAGAGTGCAACTATATCATGGACTCCTACTGCTACAGGAACTTATTATTACCAATGCTCTTTACATGGAGGAATGGTAGGAACTATAACTATACAGTAGGTCATTATTATTCCCCATCACGTATCTACACTTTCCCCAAACAACTCCCCCCTAAAACCACTGCACAGAAATCTTATGTTAAGGCAATGATATCAATGGATTAGAATGGATTTGGATTGTACCCATTGGTGTAAAAGAAAAATCTTGTATTTAAACCTAAGCTCTAAAAAGTATTCTTTTCCTCTTTAATAACTTCAGTTACTTCACTCTGAATAAATTTCTTTCATATTTATAATTCATTGTTATACAAATGTAAAGTCAATATTATTTAATTGTTAACTCTTCTCGACTTAACATTTTAGTAATATTTAAAACAATTTTATCATTTAGGTTCGCATAAAAAAACATGACAAAAATCTATTTAATCTCAGTATTATTTACAGCATTCTTTTTTGTAAAATGCTCAGAGCAAGAACCAATAATTGAATACATTACGATTACAGAGACTGTAGTTAAAAATGTAAGAGAAACAGTCGAGGTAGAATTGAACCCTTATCAAGAAAGTACGTTACAAGGAATAATTAGTGCTGACCTGACTCTTGACCCTACTAAAATTTGGCTCCTTAAAGGAAGGGTTGCTGTAGAGGAGGGAATTACTCTAACAATTCCAGCAGGAACAATTATCAAGGCCGCAGCTGGCACAGGAGCTGATGCATCTACACTTATAATTTCAAGAGGAGCAAAAATTATGGCGGAAGGGACTTTGGAAAACCCAATTATAATGACTTCAATTTCAGATAACATCGAACTTGGAGGAACATACCCTGTAAACGGCCCCTCTCTAACAGTAGAATCTCGAGGCCTGTGGGGAGGATTATTAATTTTAGGAAATGCACCTTGTTCTTTCTCAGGAGATGTAACAGAATTACAAATTGAAGGCATTCCAACTTCAGATACGAACGGACTCTATGGAGGAACAGATCCTAATGATAACTCTGGGGTGATTTCATTTTTTTCAATTCGTCATGGGGGTGCAGAAATTGGAGAAGGAAACGAAATTAATGGACTTACACTAGGTGGAGTAGGATCTAAAACAACAGTTAACAATATTGAAATAATAGCAACTGTTGATGATGGAATTGAATTTTTTGGAGGAAATGTTAACGCAAACAACTTGATCATTTGGGGTCAAGGTGATGACGGTATAGATATTGATCAAGGTTATTCAGGGGTAATAGATGGTGCAATGGTTGTTTTGACAGATGCTTCAGATCACGGATTGGAAATTGACGGTCCTGAGGGTTCAGCAAAAGGAAGTTTTACTTTAAAAAATATTATTGTTCAAGGTGCAACTTTTAATTGTAGTGCTATGGGTGTTGATGGTGAAATGGCAGATTTTAGAAAGGGTTCAACAGGTCATCTTGAAAATATTTTATTTAGTGATTTTGCAATCGGAAAAGACATAGAATTAGACGGTTCAGAGGATGCCACAACCTACATGTCAGGCGAGTTGACGTTTAAAGATATAAGCATCATGTATCCATTAAACACTGAAGGAGAGGTATGTGATAATATTGAAAGTTTAGATAAAATATTTGATGACAAATCAGACGAAAGTAGTTTTGAGATTGACGCTAAAACTTTTGCTACTATTGTTAATAATGTTGAGGAAGAACTAGGAATTATTCAATCTAATTTTTCTTGGACATTCTACTCTAAAAATTAAATAGTACACTTAAAAATTTAATCATTTGCTCAGTTAAAGTTCAGGGATTAATTCTTTATAAATACAATTATTTTTACATGAAAAAATCATTACCATACACTTTTCTTTTCTTTCTTTATTTAAATCATTTTTCTTTTGGTCAATCAGGAATTATAGGAACCGTTATTGATGGTGACTTTAACGAACCAATGCCTTTTGCCAATATTTTGATTAAAGAAACTGGAACCGGTGTCACTTCTGACTTTGATGGTAAATATTTTTTTGAGCTTCCAGCAGGGACCTATTCAGTTCAATTTTCCTTTGTAGGCTACGAGACAAAAATCATTACTGAAATTGAGGTCGGTATTGGAGAATATACAATCACTGATGCTGTACTAAATTCAGCAGCTGAAGGTTTAGAAGAAGTTGTAGTTACTGTAGAAGCTATAAGAAATACCGAAGCTTCAGTCCTGGAAATTCAAAGAAAATCAGCGAGTTTACTTGATGGAATTTCTGCACAGGCATTCAAAAAAATTGGAGCAAGTACTATTGCTACTGCCATTAAAAGTGTTCCAGGTGTCTCTCTACAAGGAGGCAAGTTTGTCTATGTGAGGGGTTTGGGAGATCGCTATTCTAAATCCATTCTCAATGGAGTTGATATCCCTGGATTGGATCCAGATCGAAATACCATTCAAATGGACCTTTTTCCTACTTCTATGCTCTCCAATGTTTTGGTTATTAAATCAGCGCGAGCAGATCTCCCTGCAGATTTTACAGGTGGTGTAATCGATATTATCACTAAGGATTTTCCAAGTAAAGAAGAATTTTCAATTTCTTTAAATACAGCATATAATCCGGATATGCACTTCAATGATAATTATTTGAGTTATTCAGGTGGAAGCACAGACTTTTTAGGGTTTGATGACGGATCTAGAAAAAATACTATTGCTAATAGTTTTCTTGGAAATCCGTTTGATCCTAGATTAAACCCATCAGAATCAGGACTTGGTCTAGTCAACAGAATAAGCAATCAGTTCGATCCGCAAATGGCTCCTCAAGTTTCAAATAGCGTTATGAACTATGGATTTGGAGCTACCTATGGTAATCAATTTAACTTTGAAAACGGTCATTCATTTGGAGTAATAGGCTCTCTATCATACAAAAACCAACAAACTGTTTACGAAGATACCCAAGACAATATTTACAATTTAAGTCCAATTAAGAGCGAGTTCACTTTTGAAGAAAACCGTATACAATCTGGAACCTTAGGCGGGCAAAATATTATTGCAAGTGGACTCGTTGGACTCACTTATAAATCAAATACCTCAAAATATAAATTCAACGGACTTCATATTCAAAATGGTCAAAGTACCTCAGGTAGTTTTAGACAGTTAACTCGTTTTTCTGATTTTATTGACTTTAACAAATATAACCTTGAATATAACGAGCGAAGCATCTCTAACGGTATGTTCTCTGGCTTACACAACTTTGAGGAATCCAATCTAAAAATTGAATGGACTCTCTCCACTACCTTGGCAAAGGTCCATGATAAAGATGTAAGAAACACGACCTTTCAAGATGAGGAAGGAATTTTCAGTTTCCAAGAAAATACAGAACCAAAAAGAATTTGGCGTACCCTTGATGAAAACAACCTAGTTGTAAAAGTAGATTTTATAAAAAGATTAGAATTTTTAGGATCAGATGCCATCTTGAAGTTTGGTGTTTTTGGCTCAAGAAAGGAACGTGATTTTTCTATTGCCCAGTATTCTGTGAGCTCAAATTACACCTCTGAAAGCGATTGGGATAATTATGGGGGAGACCCAAATCAACTTTTTAACCCTGCTAATTTAATTGGACCTAATAATAATGATGGAACCTACATAAACCCACAAACAACCATAAGACAAGACGCTAATATTTTTAATGCTAAGCAGCAAAATTTTGCGGGATACATTTCTAATGAGTTTAACTTTTCTGACAGACTTAAGTCAATTGTTGGGTTACGTTTTGAAAATTATCAAGTTTTCTATACTGGGGAGAATAGCCAATTGGATCAAATTTATGTAAATGAAAATATTATAAATAAAAGCAATGTTTTTCCTTCTGTAAATTTCATTTACGGCATAAAAGAGAATCAAAACTTGAGACTAGCCTATTCACTTACAACAGCTAGACCTAGTTTTAAAGAAGCCTCTATAGCAGAAATATATGATCCTTTGTCAAATTTATTCTTTATTGGAAATATTAATATTAAACCTACCTATATCGATAATTTTGATTTTCGTTTTGAAGCTTACGGAGAAAATGCTCAGCTTTTTGCAGTAAGTGCTTTTTTTAAGAGCTTGACTGACCCCATCGAAATTGGTTTTGTTGCTGCCTCTACATCAAACTATAAACCTCTTAATTTAGAGAATGCAAAAGTTTATGGCCTTGAATTTGAATTTAGGAAAAAACTCGGTAGTTGGACAAGTCGTCTTAATAATTGGAATTTAAATTTCAATGGTTCATATATACTTTCGCAAGAAAAATATAGTGAAGATGAGTTAAAACTTCGTCAACTTAGTTTAAGGAATGGTCAAAAGTTAGGGAACACAAGGCCACTACAAGGACAATCACCTTATTTAATTAATGCAGGAATAGAATATAATAATCCTAACAAAGGACTGCGGTCAAGAATATTTTATAACGTTCAAGGAAAGACATTACAAGTAGTTGGAGATGGATTTTATCCAGATGTATTCACAATGCCATTCCATAGTTTAAATATTAATATTTCAAAACAACTAAATTCAAACACTTCAATTTCATTTAAGGCTACCAATCTTTTGGATGATGACCGAGAAAATCTTTTTATTGGATTTAATGACGAAACTGAAACTTTTAGTTTCCGAAATATTGGGAGAACATTTTCAATTGGTTTAACTTTTAAAAAATAGTAGAACACCTAATTATTTAAAACTTTTATAACAACAGGATAAAATAAAAATAAGATGAGGAGGTCATTTAAGTGTCAGAAAAGAGAATAAAATTTTGGAGGGAATAGTATTATCAAGAGCATTATAAATTTAACACTTCATGTGATGTTTTTATTATTTTCCCTCCTTTTTTTAATAATTTAATTTGTTTACTAATATTCTAACCTAGAAGGGATTTGGATTGTATCCATTGGTGTAAAATAAAAACCCTCCACGTGGGAGGGTTAAATCTAGAAAGTTTTAAATAAATTTAATCGGTCCCAGTAATTGCCTCCATGATAACTCTATTGGTAAAACCTTCAGGGATCAACTTATATAATTCAGCAAACATTTCAGGTTTGACAACATCAAGCACGCCTTGATTCATCAAGTGAGCTAACGCCTGTTCACGAGTTTCATATCCATCCCAGAAAAACATTGGATCAAACTCTTC
>Ga0228662_1001279_pt1 | contig 10447 bp, 9 predicted proteins | sample 76DmetaG_FD_183173 | JGI IMG/M metagenome (GOLD analysis project Ga0228662, IMG submission 183173) | Seawater microbial communities from Monterey Bay, California, United States - 76D | ecosystem: Environmental > Aquatic > Marine > Coastal | place: USA: California | collected 2016-11-10
AGTATAAGAGTGAAAGAGAGATGGATTGATTGGTTGGATGAACACTTCAAAAGGGGAGAGAACCTTCGTGAGATGTCATCTATGAAGGAAAGAAAGAAGGTTTTAAGTGAGTATATACACGAAATCAGATGTCTTGATTATTCAGAAGAAACTAAACAACACAAACTAAATATTGGGTTTAGAATCCCTATCATAAACGACCAAATTGTCTATTCAAAAAATAAAGATGGAAGTGTTTCAAGGGATAAAAAGGGAAGAAAGAAATATGAAATTAAAGAAGGGGTGGATAGTTTGAACACCCCTCTCACCCTCCATAAATTACTCCACGGTAACAGATTTAGCTAGATTTCGAGGTTGATCTACATTTTTGTCCAACATCACAGCGATGTGATAGGATAACAGTTGTAATGGGATGGTTGTAAGAAGAGGCGAAAGCAATTCTAAGGTTTCTGGGACTTCAATTACATGGTCTGCAATGGTTTTCACCTGAGCGTCACCCTTGGTGACAACTGCAATAATTTTTCCTTTTCTAGATTTGATTTCCTGAATATTACTTACTACTTTTTCATAATGCCCAAATTTGGTAGCAATGACAGCAATGGGCATGTTTTCATCAATAAGCGCTATAGGTCCATGCTTCATTTCTGCTGCAGGGTACCCTTCGGCATGAATGTAAGAGATTTCTTTAAGTTTTAGAGCCCCTTCTAGAGCTACGGGAAAATTAAATCCTCGACCTAAGTATAGAAAGTTTTTAGCATTTTTATAGATTGCCGCAATTTCTTTTGATAGGATGTCTGATTTGAGCGTTTCTTCTACTTTTTTAGGGATGGTTTCCAACTCTATAAGATGTCTTCTAAAATCAGAACTTGACATTGTACCTTTGGCTTTTGCCAAACGCAATGCGATAAGAGTTAGCACCGTAATTTGTGTAGTAAATGCTTTGGTAGAAGCCACACCAATTTCGGGCCCAGCATGGGTATAAGCACCTGCATGTGTTTCTCTCGAAATTGAGGATCCTACTACATTACACACTCCAAATACAAATGCGCCTTTTTCTTTAGCGAGTTTGATGGCGGCAAGCGTATCGGCAGTTTCTCCAGATTGAGAAATGGCGATCACAACATCATTTTTGGAAATCACAGGGTTTCGGTATCGGAATTCTGAGGCATATTCTACTTCTACAGGAACTCGTACCAAGTCTTCAATAATATACTCTGCAACTAAACCTGCATGCCAAGATGTTCCACAGGCGATGATAATGATACGGTTGGCATTCAAAAATTTTCCCATGTGATCTTCTACACCGGCCATTTTTATGATGCCTTCATCAATTAATAATCGACCTCTGTAGGTGTCTTTTATTGCATTAGGTTGCTCAAAAATTTCTTTAAGCATAAAATGCTCATAGCCTCCCTTTTCAATTTGTTCAAGATTTATTTTTAGCTCCTGAACATAGGGGTTAATGATTCTATCGTCTTTGATATTTCTGACATTTAATGGCTTGTGTAGTCTAACAACAGCCATCTCTTCGTCCTCTAAATATACCGCATTATTTGTATATTCTATAAAAGGTGAGGCATCACTTGCTATAAAAAATTCATTTTCGCCTACACCAATTGCAAGTGGACTTCCTAGACGTGCCACTACAATCTCATTTGGTTTTTTTATATCAAATACCGCAATAGCATAAGCTCCTACAACTTGGTTGAGTGCAACTTGCACCGCTTTACCAAGTTTTAAATCGCTGTTTTTTTGGATGTCTTCAATCAGATTTACTAAAACTTCTGTATCTGTATCAGATGAAAATGTATACCCTCTTTTAATGAGTTCTTCTTTTAGAGCGCCATAGTTTTCGATTATACCATTATGGATGATAACTAAGTCTCCAGAATTAGAAAAATGAGGATGTGAATTGACATCGTTTGGAATGCCGTGAGTTGCCCAACGTGTATGGCCAATGCCTAAATTTCCAATGGGATTGATTTGTTTAGAAATTTTGTCTTCTAAATCTGCAACTTTTCCTTTGGTCTTAGAAAGTTTAACTTCAGAACCGTCATAAAGTGCAATTCCTGCACTGTCATAACCTCTATACTCTAAACGCTTTAGTCCTTTTAAAATTACTGGGTAGGCGTCTCGATGGCCAATGTATCCTACAATTCCACACATATGTTATTAGTTGTTAGGTTCGGTATAATAGATGTTGAGTTTTATTCTTTTAGCAGTTATAGGGGATTTATTTCCATGTAAAACAACACTTTTAGGGGACAATACAGTACCCATTGGAATGCCTTCTATAACAGTATCTTCTTCTAAATCAATACTGTTTTGGAATCCTCTTGAAGAGGCTGCCCCTACATTAGAAGATACTACAAGTCCAAGTTTCACATTTGTAGAATCTCTAATAATAATATTATTTAAATGCTCTGTTAGCCTTACCTTATATTTTTTTTGTTCTGTTCCATCCGCAGATGTTTCGGTAGATAGAGGGACTAAATGTGTGAATTTAGAATCGGAAGAAACCGTATTAATGGTTTGGTCTATAAAGAAGTCCGTTACAGGAATGTTATTTTCTAAATCATAGATATAGACTCTGTTAGGGAGATCTGTCTCTGAATTCGACTGTGTTTCATCAACATAAAACTCTAAATAGGCTTCGTTAATCAGTCGTTTTACGGTTTTAACTCCGTCATTCACTTCTCTAAATTCATTCAGTTGATCCTCTTCAGAGTTTCCATCTTCATCAGCAAATAGCTCTACTACTGCCATTGCGCCTTCGCCTCCTTTTAGATACAGATAGTTATCGCCTTCTGCGTCAGTTGATGTGTCTTCAATTATATCTGTTATGGTCGTATCAAATGTGTTTTCAAAAATACTGACACGATTTCCTGTAAAATTCATTTCATATGTTCCATAAACGGTAGTGGTTGTGTCTTCTCCATCTGTGGTTGTGGTGTTCTGATAGTTATAGTATAAGGTCAAATTTGCGCTTGATGAAGCAAAGTCTAATTGGAGTAGGCTCCCTTTTGTTGGGTCATCCTTTGGTTCAGCCTTAAAGTACAATCCTCTAAAGTATTCATAAAAATTACTAGAACTACTCAGAACATCATCGTCTTCCTTAGATAAAATCAAGTCTTCCCAAAATTCTAGGGTAGTAGGGGCTGAGCCGCCCTCTTCAACTTCACCTCCAAATATGTTGAGCCTTAAACTTGGCTGTAATGTAGAGGCGACTTCAAAATCACCGGTGTCATCATTGGTTTCCCATAGTTCTATAGTTTTAGCCTCAAACAAAAAGTCGGGATCGTGATAAATTAATTCTCCTTCAAGGTTGGCAGCTCCCATGAGTTCACCTTGTGCCAAAGTACCGTTAGAATAATAATTTTGAGAAGCATCCAGATCTCCATTTGGATCAAAGGCTCTTAGATAATAATTGTTTTTAAAAACCGAGAGTTTTATAGGATTACCTCCGTATAGTGAATCGAGCTCATAAGTTGTTGTCTCTTCAGAAGTATTTGCTGTACTAGCATAAGGAATTGTTAAGACCACAGAATCTAAAACTGTATCGTCTCCAAAAATAGGAGCTAAGGTTTTTGGAGTTAATTGGCCTACAAAATGAGTCTTAGAGCCACCAAAAACAGGGTCGTAATAGTAGCCTAAAAGATTTTCTGAAAGTCCGTTGGACTGAAAGGACGTAATTTTTTTGTTGTACGTTTTTACGGGGTATAAAGTGTTTTCAATTTCAAAACCAGGCGTTCCAACAATTCCAGTTCCAATTTCCGAAAACTCATTATCACAGGCCTGAAGTATAAAAATCAGAGCTAAAGAACAAACGGATTTAAATAATCCGGAGTTAAAATATTTCATAATTTAAGGGGCTAATTTTAGGATTTGTGTGTTATAAAATTCGGTGTAAGCTTCTGCAAAAGCTTCTGGATATTGATAATCTAATACAGGTTTGTCACAGTCTGTGAGGTAGGCTTCCAAGTCTTCAGGAAGTTCTTGAGACCCTCGTATCAATCCGTCAGAAAAATCAACGGCGACTTTCATTAAGTTAGAATAACTAGGCGTTTTGATTTTGTTGATGTGCGCATCATCAATTTCATCAAATTTAATTTTGTCAACCATCCCCATATTAAGAGTTTTGTCAAAACTTTGATTATAAATGGACGTTACAATTTTACTCTCCTTGAAAAGCGGTTCGTCTTTATAGTATTGCTTAAGGTACAACGGCAATAAAGAAGCAAGCCACCCATGCACATGAATAATGTCGGGAGCCCAATTTAATTTCTTTACAGTTTCCACAACCCCTTTTGCAAAAAATATAGCACGCTCATCATTGTCGTCAAAGAGCTCGCCTTTTTCATCGGTAAAGGTGGCCTTACGTTTGAAATAGTCTTCATTATCAATAAAATAAACTTGAATACGTTCTTTTGGAATTGAAGCTACTTTTATGATTAGAGGCATGTCTAAATCATTAATCACTAAGTTGATTCCCGAAAGACGAATCACCTCATGTAATTGGTGTCTTCGTTCGTTAATATTTCCATAACGCGGCATGAATATTCGTATCTGTCCCCCTTGTTTATTCACCATTCTCGGCGCTTCAAAGGACATGGAGGAAATCTCTGTTTCAGGTAAATATGGAACAACCTCGGACGAAACGTATAATATTCTCTTATCTTTCATATATTAAAAGTTTTGGCATTGTCAACAAAAAACACGCAAAAATACAAAATTTTATGCAGATTAACAGTAATACCTTAAGTTTGCACGCTGATAAATATTTACTAAATGCGAGTTTATACATCTAAAGTCGAGTTAACCACCTTTATTTCTACGCAAAGTACCCCTTCTTTTTCATTGGGATTTGTGCCAACTATGGGTGCACTACATGCTGGACACTTGTCTTTAGTAAAAGCGGCTTTAGCTGAAAATTCTCTAGTGGTTGTCAGTGTTTTTATAAACCCTACACAATTTGACAACCCAAACGATTTAAACAATTACCCTCGCACGTTGACTGAAGATATTCAGTTATTGGAAACACTTTCCAAATCTACAATTCTGGTCTATGCCCCAACAATTGAGGAGGTCTATGGATCTAAAATAAAAGTTGAACATTTTGATTTTGGAGGACTGGAATTTCAAATGGAAGGCAAGTTCAGAAAAGGTCATTTTGATGGTGTTGGAACGATCGTAAAATGCTTGTTTGAAATTGTGAAACCAAACAGGGCTTATTTTGGGGAAAAAGATTTTCAGCAATTACAAATTATCAAAAAGATGGTTGAGGTCACTCAACTTCCAGTAACTATTGTGGCGTGTCCAATTGAACGAGAGCCCAACGGACTTGCTATGAGTTCACGTAACCGTCGTTTGTCTGTTAAAGAAAATGAGGCAGCCACTCTAATATATAAAACACTGCAGTCTGTTAAAGAAAAATTTCAATTTGAAAATCAATCTGATATCTCTAATTGGGTAACCACCCAATTTAGTAACCACCCTATATTAGAATTGGAATATTTTCAAATTTCAGATACAGAAACTTTAGATCCCATTCAACATAAGAACGAAACAAAAACATACCGTGCATTTATTGCAGTTTATGCAGGAGATGTTCGATTAATTGACAATATTGCTTTAAATTAATTACCTTTGAAAACTATGCAAATACAAGTTGTAAAATCCAAAATTCACCGTGTTAAAGTCACAGCAGCAGACCTTGATTACATAGGCAGTATTACAATTGATGAAGATTTAATGGATGCCGCCAATATTATTCAAGGCGAGAAAATTCAAGTGGTTAATAACACTAATGGCGAACGCCTAGATACTTATGTCATTCCGGGTCCTCGAAATTCAGGAGAAATCACTCTTAATGGTGCTGCGGCACATAAGGTTTCTATTGGCGATGTTTTGATTTTAATTACATACGCTTTTATGGATATAGAAGCCGCTAAAACGTTTAAACCTTCTTTAGTGTTTCCTAATGAAACCAATAATTTATTAAACTAATGTGTTGAATAACAAACTCAAATCAGCACTTAAAATTAGCCTCTCGCTATCGTTAGCGGGTCTTTTGGTTTGGTATTCACTGTCCAAAACGTCCATCTCTCAACTGCTAGAGTATTTCAAAAATGCCGATTATTTTTGGGTTGGTCTTGGTGTGTTCTTCGGACTACTTAGCCATTTGTCGCGTGCATATCGTTGGAGATTCCAGTTAGAACCTATGGGGTACAATATCAAATTAGGAAACAGTATCATGGCTGTTTTTGTAACGTATATTATAAATTACACCATTCCAAGAGCTGGCGAAGTTGCAAGGGCATCTGTACTCACCAATTACGAAGGCGTACCTTTTGAAAAAAGCTTTGGAACAATTGTTTCAGAACGTCTTGCCGATTTGTTGGTCATGCTATTGATTATCTCAGTTGCGCTTTTTTTACAATTTGATGTGATTTCTATTCAATTTTTAGAAAAAATTAAAGAATTACAGATCTCTACAAGCCAAATTTTACTACTAGCGCTTATAAGTTCTGTTGCAATTGTTTTTCTGACACGAACAATTAAAAGAGGAACCTCTAAAACTGCCATAAAAATTAAATCTATTTTTAGTGGGTTGATTGAAGGGATTACAAGCATTCTAAAAATGAAAAAGAAATGGGCATTTATTTTTCACACACTTTTTATCTGGGGGATGTATGTGTTGATGTTTTATGTCACCTCTTTTTCTTTAGAAGAAACAAATCAACTTTCGTTTTCTGCAATTTTAATTGGTTTTATTTTTGCAAGCTTTAGTATAGCTGTTACTAACGGAGGAATTGGATCTTATCCTGAGGCTATTGTTATTGCATTTACACTCTTTAATTTTCAAGAAGATCCAAGTCGAGCATTTGGATGGATTATGTGGACGTCTCAAACCCTAATGGTCATCATTTTGGGCGGGTTTTCATTATTCTTTTTGCCGATTTACAACAAATTATATCCAAAACAAACTTCAGAATAGTATATTTCGTTTTCGGTTATTTTCTTAACTTGGCAACACAAATTATAGGCCATTTAATATCGTTCGCGCATGCTAAAATTAGTGACCCGCAAGGGAATAACGAATAGCTAACAGTATGTGACCTTTTTAAAATAATAAAGAAAGACACATGAAACTTTTTAAAATTTTGACCTTGCTATGCTTTAATGTAACCTTAGCTCAGACGGTCTACGAATCAATGGAATCAGAATCTTTGGGGACTTCTAGGGAGTTAAAAATTCAGCTCCCACGTAATTATGAAGATAACTCCGAAAAATACTACCCCTTAATCGTTGTTTTTGATGGAGATTACCTTTTTGAAGTGGTTGCCGGAAATGTAGATTATTATTCCTACTGGGAAGACATGCCAGAAGCCATTGTGGTAGGGGTGAATCAAGACGACTCAAGATCAGAGGATTGTTATGTTTCAATGGAAGATTATTTACCTTCTAAAACTGGAGCTCAGTTTTATGATTTTATCGAAAACGAACTCCTTACTTTTATGAGTGAAAATTACCGCAGTCTCAACTTTAGGGTCGCGATAGGGCACGGTACAACAGCAAATTTCATCAACTATTTTTTGTTTAAGAATCGCCCCGTTTTTAATGCATTTGTCGCCTTGAGCCCAACCCTGTCATTAGAGATGCAAGACAACCTTACTAGAAGACTTGACCTTGAAAATGAATACAATACCTTTTATTATCTATCAACCGCCTCCTTAGATATTAAGCGAAACCACAAACAGATTATGGCACTTAATACGAATATTTCTGCAATAGAAAATTCAAGTCTCTTATATGGATTTAATAATTTTGATAAAGCCAATCATTATTCACTTGTTGCACAATCTATTCCTAAGGCTTTACAACACATATTTGTAGTCTTTCAACCGATTAGCAAGGAAGAATATAAGGAACATATCTTAACCTTAGAAACATCGCCTGTAGATTATCTCATTGAAAAATATGATACAATCAAAAACTTATTCGGCATAGAAAAACAAATACTGGTCAATGATTTTAGAGCCATAGCCTCTGCAATTCAAAAAACAAAACAATTTGAGTATTTTAAAGACTTAGGTAAAATTGCAGATAAACAACATCCCAATACTATCCTAGCTAGTTTTTACATGGCTCGATATTATGAAGAAACAGGCAAACCCAAAAAAGCAATGAACATCTATCGTTCTGCTTATAACTTAGAAGAAGTAGGCGGCTACACCAAAGATGATATGATTGAAAGAGCAGATCAAATAAAACAAGAATACGGACTCTAATGGCTAAAGTAAAAACCACTTTTTTTTGTCAGAGCTGCGGGGCTCAATTTGCCAAATGGCAAGGACAATGCACTTCTTGTAAGTCCTGGAATACTATTACTGAAGAACTCGTTCAAAAACCCGACAAAAAAGATTGGAAAACAGGCAATCAAACTGCTCCAAACCGGGTATCAAAACCTCTGAAAATTTCTGAAATTGACACCACCAAAACTGTCCGAATGGACACTACTGACGGAGAGTTAAATCGTGTTTTAGGAGGTGGGATTGTCCCAGGATCGCTCACGCTTTTGGGAGGTGAGCCCGGGATAGGAAAAAGCACATTGATGTTACAAATTTCCTTAAAACTACCTTACAAAACGCTTTATGTTTCTGGTGAAGAAAGTCAAAATCAAATCAAATTGCGCGCAGAACGCATTCAACCACTAAATGAGACGTGCTACATTTTAACCGAAACAAAAACGCAACACATATTTAAACAAATCGAAGCCCTTCAACCGGATGTTGTAATTATTGATTCGATACAAACCTTGCAAAGTGATTATTTAGAATCCTCTGCAGGTAGTGTTTCTCAAATCAAAGAATGTACTAGTGAGCTTATTAAATTTGCCAAAGAAACGGCAACCCCTGTTATTTTAATTGGCCACATCACAAAAGACGGTTCTATTGCAGGACCAAAAATATTAGAGCATATGGTTGATACTGTTCTTCAATTTGAAGGTGACAGAAATCATGTCTTTAGAATTTTACGAGCCCACAAAAACCGTTTTGGATCTACTCATGAAATGGGGATTTATGAAATGTTGGGCACAGGCTTACGAGAAGTGACCAATCCATCAGAACTTCTCATTTCCAAAAAAGATGAGGCGTTATCGGGCAATGCTATTGCGGTCACACTTGAGGGTGTTCGTCCATTACTGATTGAAGTACAAGCATTGGTCAGTACAGCAGTGTATGGGACTCCACAACGCAGTGCAACGGGTTTTAATGCAAAACGACTCAACATGCTATTGGCGGTTTTAGAAAAACGTGCGGGCTTCAGACTTGGTGCAAAGGATGTGTTTTTAAATATTACAGGGGGAATCAATGTGGATGATCCGGCAATTGATCTGGCTGTTGTGGCCGCAATTTTGTCTTCAAATGATGATGAAGCCCTCGCAAAAAACGTTTGCTTTGCAGGAGAAGTTGGTCTTTCTGGAGAAATCCGGCCTGTTCAACGCGTGGATCAACGTATTTTGGAAGCCGAAAAATTAGGCTTTGAAATTATATTTATTTCCAAACACAATAAAATAGGACTCAAAACCACAGCGATTAAAGTGCAGCTACTCAGTAAAATCGAAGATTTGGTTCAGATTTTAGGCTAGTTTAAACCGAAAAAAACCAGACATCTCTGTCTGGTTTTGTACGTTTTATAAATGTGACTAACAGTGTTCGTTATACGCATTCATTAAGTTTTCTGCAATCAGTTCTGCTGGTCGTCCTTCAATGTGATGACGCTCAAGCATGTGCACCAATTCTCCGTCTTTAAATAAGGCCATACAAGGCGAACTAGGAGGGAAAGGAATCATATGTGCTCGGGCTTTATCAACGGCTTCTTTATCAACGCCTGCAAACACAGTCACGGTTTGAGCCGGTCGTTTGTCATGACTTAAACTCATTATGGCACCGGGACGTGCATTGGCTGCTGCACAACCACAAACGGAGTTGACTACGATTAAAGTTGTGCCAGGTTTTGCTAAAGAACTTTCAACAGCTTCGGCGGTATGTAATTCTTCAAAACCTACTTGCGTTAAATGTTCACGCATGGGTTTTACTAATTCTGCTGGATACATGTATATTTTATTTTTTAATTAAAGCACAAAGATACACATTTGTAGGGCAATTGTGTTCATTTTTAAGAATGACAAATGTTAAATTGACCATAAAATTAGTGTAGAAATTACAGCGGTTGCCAACGGGTTCTATTGTTTTTTTGTAGGTTTGATTTTTTAAACGAATCAATGGACGTATATGGGATTTTCAAAATGGATAGGAGCGACAATCGGATGGTCATTTGGAGGGCCAATTGGTGCAATCATATGAATGGCAGTGGGCAGTATGTTAGACGCGTCTTCTAAAGAAGGGAGTGTTCGTTCTCAAAATAAATCAGCAACCCGTTC
>Ga0228662_1001283_pt1 | contig 10419 bp, 11 predicted proteins | sample 76DmetaG_FD_183173 | JGI IMG/M metagenome (GOLD analysis project Ga0228662, IMG submission 183173) | Seawater microbial communities from Monterey Bay, California, United States - 76D | ecosystem: Environmental > Aquatic > Marine > Coastal | place: USA: California | collected 2016-11-10
GATAGTAGTCATAATAGGACACAAAGTATTCAACAGCATTGTCTGGGAAAAACTCCTTCATTTCACTATAAAGCTGAGCTGCTAGTGTTTTGTTAGGAGCCATAATGAGGCTCGGCTTTTGGCTCTTTTCAATGACATTTGCTAAAGTGAAAGTTTTGCCTGAGCCAGTAACCCCAACAAGGGTTTGATATTTCTCACCTGACTCAATTCCATCTAACAATTTTTGAATTGCAGAGGGCTGGTCACCCTTAGGTGAAAAATTTGATTTGAGTTGAAATTTTCTGGCCATAATTGGCAGTTTTTCATTAAAATAAAACCCTCAATTTTAAACCATTTAAAGAGTACCGTAAATGTCATCAATGTTATCAAATCGAGTTCAAAAAGTTAAACCATCAGCCACTATGGCAGTGAGCGATAAAGCTAAAGAATTAAAATCACAAGGCATCCAAATTGTATCTATGGGTTCTGGAGAGCCTGACTTTGATACCCCAACCAATATTCAAAAGGCTGCTATTAAAGCCATTGGTAATGGTGAGACTCGATATACAGCTGCTGACGGTACACCTGAGCTTAAAAAAGCTATCTGTGAAAAATTTAAAAGAGAAAACGGGTTAGACTATTCACTAAACGAAGTTATGGTTTCTTGTGGTGGAAAACAGGTCTTTTACAACCTTTGTCAAGCAATCTTAAACTCTGGCGATGAAGTAATTATTCCTACGCCATATTGGGTTTCCTATCCGGATATGGCTATTTTAGCAGATGCCACTCCAGTCTTTATTGAGGCTGGTCTAGATCAAGAATTTAAAATTTCTCCTGAACAACTGGAAGAGAGTATTACTGCAAACACTAAACTCTTGGTTCTAAATAGCCCCTCAAATCCTACTGGTTCTGTCTACTCAAAGTCAGAGATTGAAGCCCTTGGGACTGTTCTCGAGAAGCATCCCCATGTACTCATTATTAGTGATGATATTTATGAACATATTCGATGGGGTGATGATGACTTTGTCAACATTGCTATGGCTTGCCCAAATCTAAAAGATCGCGTCATCATCTTGAATGGTGTTTCGAAAGCCTATGCGATGACTGGATGGAGAATTGGATACGCAGCAGGGCCAGAGTCAGTCATAAAAGCTATGAAAAAAATTCAAGGCCAATCTACTTCAAACCCAAGCTCCATTTCACAAGCAGCCGCTCTTGAAGCTATCACTGGAGATCAGTCATTCATTAAGATGATGGTTGAGGCTTTTGAACGTCGTCATGACTTTCTTGTGGACAGTCTGAATGCAATTGATGGTATCGAATGCCCGAGATCAGGTGGTGCGTTCTATTCCTTTCCAAAGGTTCAAGGCTTAATAGAAAGGCTAGGGCTTAAGGATGATGTCGAATTCTCAACTTATTGTCTTGAGAAATTAAGTTTAGCTGTTGTTCCTGGTTCGGCTTTTGGAGCTCCTGGATATGTGAGATTATCTTTTGCTACGAGCATGGATAACATCAAACTTTCAGTTGAAAAATTATCAAGCGTCTAAACAACCGCTTGTTAAGTTATTTCTTGACATCCAAAATTTCTTAATATAACCTCTACTTTTTTGATAAGGAGAATCACAATGCTTGATAAAAGAAAATTCTACATTAACGGTCAGTGGGTTGACCCTTCAAAAAAGAATGACTTTGAAGTGATTAATCCTTCAGATGAATCAGTATGTGCACTAATCTCACTGGGCTCTCAAGAAGATACGGATGCAGCGGTTTCAGCTGCAAAAGCAGCATTACCAATGTGGTCAAGCTCATCTAAGGAAGACAGAATTGCCTTGTTAGAGAGACTTTATTCTATATATCAAAGTAGAATGGATGAGATGGCTGAAGTTATTTCTATGGAAATGGGAGCACCTATAGATTTTGCAAAAAGATCTCAAGCTCCTAGTGGAACAGAGGCTATTGAAGATTTTCTAATACAACTCAAAAAGTTTGAGTTTGAAAAACAATTAGACGATTCGAGCAATCAATTGATTTACCAGCCCAAGGGTGTATGTGCGCTCATCACTCCATGGAACTGGCCTATTAGCCAGGTTGCTTTAAAGGTTATTCCTGCTATTGCAGCTGGATGCACTATGGTTTTAAAGCCTTCAGAAATTGCTCCATTAGATTCAATGATTTTTGCTGAGATGCTTGAAGAAGCAGGATGCCCTGCTGGCGTATTTAATCTTGTTAACGGTGATGGTGCTGGTGTTGGAAGTCAACTAACTTCTCATCCTGATATTGATATGGTCTCCTTTACTGGATCAACAAGAGCAGGTGCCTTAATTTCACACAATGCAGCTGACGACTTTAAGAGGGTTGGTTTAGAGCTTGGTGGGAAAGGTGCGAACATTATCTTTGCTGATGCTGATGAAAAAGCAGTGAAAAGAGGTGTTAGGCACTGTTTTAACAATACAGGGCAATCTTGCAACGCGCCCACAAGAATGCTTGTAGAAAGATCTATCTATGACCAAGCTGTTGAAATTGCTAAAGAAACAGCACTTGCAACTAAGACTGATATTGCATCTAAAGAGGGCAGACATATAGGCCCTCTAGTTTCAAAACTTCAATTTGATAAAGTTCAAGCATTAATTCAAGCAGGAATTGATGAGAATGCGACTCTTGTAGTTGGTGGAACTGGAAAGCCAGATGGGCTTGAAAAAGGCTTTTTTGTTAAACCAACTATTTTTGCTGATGTCAACAATCAAATGACAATTGCTCAAACAGAAATCTTTGGTCCAGTTCTTTCTATGATTCCTTTTAATTCAGAAGAAGAGGCAATTGAAATTGCAAACGATACACCTTATGGCCTTGAGAATTATATTCAAACGCAAGATCAAGAAAAAGCAAAAAGAATCTCAAAAAAACTACTTTCAGGTGTTGTAGAGGTTAATGGAAATGGTTTAGCTCTTGGATCCCCATTTGGAGGCTTCAAACACTCTGGAATTGGAAGGGAAGGTGGAGAGCATGGCTTTAATGAGTTCATTGAGGTTAAAGTAGTTACTGGCTGGAATTAAGAGAGAATCAAAGAATGATGGCTAAAAAAAATATAGCCATTGGTGGTATCAGCACGGAATGCAGCAGCTATTCTCCATTATTTCAAAATAAGGAAGACTTTAGAACTGTCCGTGGGCAAGATTTAATAGGTCTCGTTGACTTTCCGTTTTCGCAACACAACATTAATGTTAGTCCATTATTTTTCAATAAGTCGGTTCCTGGGGGTCCGATTGATAGAGAATATTTTGATCAAGTTAAAAATCAATTCATAGAAGAGATAAAGGCTTCTGGTAGGCTTGATGGGATTCTCCTATTGATGCACGGAGCCATGTATGTTGAAGGTATTGAGGATCCTGAAGGAGACTGGATAAGTTTAGTCAGAATAGCAGCTGGTCCAGATTGTATTATTTCGCTCAGCTATGACCTTCATGGCCAAATAACTGACAAAATCATCAAAAATATTGATGCATTTGCTGCCTTTAAAACTGCACCTCATATTGATGTGAAGGAGACCTATAGGCGCTCTGCATCAATGCTGGTAAACGCCATTAATGAAAACTATCGACCAATAGTGCTCTGGTCCTCAATACCGGTTTTAGTTTCGGGAGAGATGTCTTCAACTTTTGTGGAGCCTTGTAAAACAATTTACGAAAATCTTGATCAATATAATAATGAAAATGGGATTCTTGATTGTAATCTATTGGTTGGTTATGTGTGGGCGGACACTCAAAGAGCCACAGCTTCTTCAGTAGTAACTTGCACCAATGAGATTATGGGCGCTAAACTCTGTAAAAAAATTGCTGTAAGCTACTGGAATTCTAGAAAAGGTTTAAAGTCTGATATGCAGACAGGGAGCATTGATGATGCTTTACTTTGGCTCAAAAGTGATTTTTCAATTGTTGCAGATAGCGGTGACAATCCCACAGCAGGAGGCGTAGGTGATAGAGTCGATGTACTAGAGGCAATCCTTAAACATAGTCATATTGATTCACTATTTGCCGGAATAGCTTCTAAGTCAGCCTATGATGAGCTCAAGACAGGGAGTGAGTTTAGCTTAGGTGGCACCTTTGGGGGTGGTGGCCCATTATTAAAACTTAAAGCTGATAGCGTATATTTTAAAAATCAGTGCGCCGTAGTTAGCATCTCTAAAACTGTCATAGTAATCTCTAAAATAAGGAGGCCCTTTCATAATCTCAAGGATTTTGAGAAATTAAATCTCGAACTGAGTGACTTCAAAATTTTAGTGGTTAAGTCAGGATACCTCTCGCCCGATTTACAGTCACTTTCTGCACGATCATTTTTAGCACTTACTGAGGGTGCAGTGAATCAAAACTTAGCTATTATCGAAAATAAACACCGTAACAAGAAAATATACCCTTTTCAAGATTTTGATAATTTTATCCCGCTCGTCAGTGACGGCGAATCCTTAGTTAGTTAATAGCCTTCAAAACCTGCTTAATAAAAAGTTGCTCATTCCACTGGTTAGGGCCTGACCCAACTCTGACAACAACAAGCTCTTTTGAGGGTATTACATAACATCTATTAGTGTTGTAACCTTCAAGTGAAAACATATCTACTGGAAGCCCTGGCCACCTTGTTCCATCAGTGTTCACCCAGAATGTAAATCCATACTCTGGATTTAAAGTTTGCGAAGGCTTGGTTGCCTTTTCAATCCAAGAACTAGGGACAACTTCATCATCAGCCCACCTTCCATTTTGCATCAACAAATAACCAACCCTAGCAAGCTCTCTTGCCGAAATATGAAGACCAACGTGGGCACTCGTATGAGGACCTATGAATTGACCTCCTCCATGAACGTCCCAACTTGCATTCTCTATACCAATCTTATCGAAAACTTTCTCCTGCATGTATTCATGCATCTCTCTTCTCATAATGAGTTTAAAAAGAATTGAAAGGTGAGCCATCGCAGGATCACTATAGTCCCAAATTGTGCCTGGCTCTGAAATCAGTTGATCTGTTTTATAGCCATATCGGTTCTCATGATATCCAAGGGCATGCTCAAAGGGTCCAGAGTTATCAAGCGGAGGAATACCAAATACTAATTCATTTTCACCAGGAATACCAGAGGTCATGCTAAGGAGATGCCCTATTGTTATTTTTTCTTTTCGCTTATCAGTCATCTTGAAAGAATCTGGAAAAAATGAATATGCAAAACTATCTAAGTCAACTTTTATATTGTCAGGAAGTGTTCCATTTTTACTTTCTTCCAATAATAAGCCCCAAGCTATCCCAGTAAATGATTTGGTGCAAGACCATACATCAAATCGACTCCCTGGAAGTGTCATGAAGCTGTAATGCTCTTTGACTAAAAAACCATCTTTAACAATAACAATGCCAGAAGCAACATTGTCAAAGAAAAGCTTGTATTCTTCAATTACCTTGTTAAGGTGCTCAAAATTAACTTTAGAGACAATTTTTTTATCTATTTTTTTATCAATAAACTGCCATCCACCCTTTGATTCTGGCGAAGGAAAATACTGAGTATTTTTAGGGTTAATTCTTGTCATCAAGTAATTGTACTTGGAAAAAAATACTGAGTCTGAAAAAAATTATTCAAGCTTTATGGTAAGATTGATTGCAAAGCAATGACACACAATAAGTGTGTATAAAAAAATAAGTTAATTCAATATTATAGGAGAAATATGATGAAGTTAACTTTAGTGTACAGATTGAACGGGTTGGTGGGTCTATTATGGGCAGCGTCAATGTGGTTTGGAACAGACATGATGGCAGCATCCTACGGCTGGGAGGTGACTCAACCAATGGTTACAATGTCTCAGTTTTTAGCAATGTCTTTCTTGTTTATTGGTGTGATTTTTATAATGCTGCCGAACTGGACTTCAGAGGAGCAACTTAAAAAAGCAACAGTTACTCTCATACTTCTTCAAATTATCGCTGTAGCACTTCAAGTTTTTCATCTTACATCGGGCGCTATTCCATCTGGAGGCATGCAGTACTTTGGAATCGCTTTAAGTTTATTATTTATTGTTCTTTTCTACTGGAAATCAAGATAATAGTTTACTAGTTTGAAATAAAGGGTCTTATTATGGCCCCTTTTCTTTTATTTTTTTAACAAGGGTATAATTTGAACAACGCCACAAAAATAAAAGTGTCGTTATTTTTTAACTTAGGAGAGTAAACATGAGTTTATCACTAATTTTTAGACTTCAAGCAGCTTTTGCTGCAATTTGGGCGCTTCAATTAATCTTAGTTCCTGGAATGGTATTTGCCCAGTACCAATGGGGATATTCTGCAGAGCTCGTTGCTATCGCACAGGCAACTGGAACAGCTATGGCGGGCCTAGCTATACTTGCATATGGCATACCTAACTGGACCAGTGAAGATCAACTAAAAGTAGCGGCAAAATCTTTTGGTACTATTGCAGTTTTATTTTTAATTATGCAGCTTTATCAAATATTGATTTCAGGTATGGCTCCTGGCGGCGCAATGGACTGGCTTAGCACAGCTGTTACAGCTCTATTTGCTATTGGATTTTTTATGAAATCTAATTAACCGATAAACAACCTTGTTTAGTGAGTAAAAGGAGGTCATAATTGACCTCCTTTTTTTGTAGATTTTTTAATGAACTCTAAGCAAATTCTTCTTGCTTTAATTGTTCCAATTACTTGGGGGTTTGGCTATGCCCTTGCAAAAATTGGGATGAATCAGTTCACTCCACTGCTCTTAATGTCGCTTCGTTTTGGTATCGCAGGCTTGATATTAGTATGGTTCGTTAAACCCCCTTGGGGGCATATGCGAGAGCTCTTTATGATTGCTTTTATTGGATCTACCATACAGTATGGCTTCACCTACTATGGATTAAGAGGCATTGACGTATCAACTGCTTCGATTTTATTGCAACTTGAAGGCCCTATCTTAGCTCTTCTTAGTACTATCATTCTCAAAGAAAAGCTGGGTTGGCCCAGAGCCTTCGGGATGGGGCTAGCTTTTTTTGGTGTGTTTATTATTGTTGGCGAACCAAGATTGAGTGATAGCCTGGACAGCGCTGCCCTAGTAGTCATTGGCACAGTTGTCTGGGCAATAGCGCAAATCATGATTAGTCGACTCAAAACACTTTCTGGCATTACTATTCTGTCCTGGGTTGCAATTATTGCGACTCCACAAATGTTTATCATCTCATTATTAGTTGAGGATGGTCAATGGGAGTCTATAAAAAGTGCCAGTTCTTTGGATTGGTTAATAGTCTTTTACTTGTCAGTGATCATGACAGTGGTTGGCTATAGTCTTTGGTATCATTTGATAAGAATTTGCGATGTTAGCAAGATGTCTCCTTTCCTGATGCTTCTTCCGGTCACCTCAATTACGGCAGGCATAGTTCTTCTTGAGGAGCAGTTTACCGTTACAATGGGGGTCGGAGGTACGCTGGTAATGATTGGTGTTGCCAGCACCCTAATCAAATGGAACTGGCGAAAAAATAAAACTCAATCTTCGATAGATTAAAGTTTATTTATAAAATGGATCTACCGACTCAAATTGAGAAGTAATCTTTCTAACCCATCTAGAAATTGCAATCCCTTTACTGAGCTGCATGGAATTATTTTCAGATTGAAGATTCCTTTCTATTTTTCCATTTAATGGAAGTTCCATCTGTTGCTGTAAAAAATTTGTCTCTTTATCTAAATCCTTTCTTAACTCTTTAATCTTGCTTGCGACACTGTTGTCTGACATTGACTTAACTCCTAAATATAAAAATCTCAATCCTATGATTGAGACTTACCCTTTGAAGCTTTCTTTGAAGTTTTGTATTTACTCTCCCACTTCCTATCAAGCTCTGTTTTAGCTATATCCTTATAATCGATCCCACTAATCTCCTTAAACTCAGATACAGCATCCTCCATAGCAGTCTCAAATACGAGAGAAAGAGACATGCTGTATCCAAAATCCTTAGCAGCTATTGAAGCACTCCTAAATGCTTCAAAAACTGGTCTTCGAATCCTTACACTCACAACACGTTTTTCGTCTGCCTTCTGATTCTTTGTTACGTATTTACCCATCAAAAAAATCACTTAAATGAACTACTAAAAAGACAGTATACATAATTTGTATACATATAGTAATTATATTTGTTTTCTTTTTGTATACAAATATAATTTCAATAATAAAATAAGTTAAAGATATAATTGACTTTGCAAAAATATTAGACCAAAACAAAATGCTTGATATAGGATCTATAGAAAAACACATTGCATCGATTGAAGCTAGGGTTCATAACCTGCGACCAAACATTGAAAAGAAAATTTTATGGGCCCATAAAGCTGCTCAAAAAACGTCACTAAGCATAGTATTTGTTCATGGTTTTTCTGCAACTCGAGCTGAACTTAGTCCTGTCATCGAGCAGATTGCTTTTGCTTTAAAGGCGAATGTATTCTTTACAAGATTGACAGGTCATGGTCAAGATGGAGAAGCATTGAGTTCTGCAACATTTGAGGATTGGACTTTGGATACTAATGAGGCCATTAGGGTTGGCGAGTTAATAGGTGATGAAGTTATTCTTATTGGCTCATCAACAGGTTGCTCACTGATTCATAGTCTCTTAGAATATCAAGTAAAAATAAAGTCAGTTATTTATGTTTCACCTAATTTTGGGCCAAGCTCATTCAGAGGACATTTTCTTAGAGTACCCGGAGCTAAATGGTTTATCCCTCTCATCCTAGGTAAAGAGCACTCCTTTGTACCAAAAAATTCTGAGCATGAAAGGTGCTGGACAACTAGCTATCCAACTGAAGCTCTTTTTGCGGTTAAGGACTCTGTGGTTGCCGCTAGCTTAGCTAACCATAAAAATATTGAGTTGCCGGTGCTATTCTGGTTTTCAGACAATGATAAAGTCGTCTCCGCTAGGGATACCCGTCGCATCATTGCTAAAATGGGAGAAAATGTTGAAGTTTTTAATCCAATACTTTCACCAAAAGATGACCCATCAAAGCACGGAGTTCTTGGAGACATTTTGAGTCCAACAAAAACTGCTCAGGGCGTCAAAAAAATCATTGAATGGATCAAAAAAAATAACTAGTAATTACGTTTTTCTTTTGCTCCTTTGTAGAGTATCTCAGATAAATTTTCATTTGCTATCTTTCTTTGAGCAACAGTATTTGGATCCATATTAAACCTAGGTCGATCTAGCAACATGCCGTCATCATCTTGTCTTTTTTGACCTCTAACATGAGTCCAAAGATTCCTCCCAACAATCTGTTTAACGTTATTAGGCATATAGGATTGAAGTGAGAAACCAATTCTCCTTTGATTGCTGTTATTAGGTTGAGAGCCATGGATCACTGCGCCATGATGTATTGACATCTCTCCTGGCTGCAAAATAAGATCGACAGCCTTACTTTCATCAACATCTTGAATCACTTGACCTCTAGTCAAAATATTATTTTCAGCAAAGGTATCTTCATGATTCTGGATTTTTGTTTTATGACTTCCCGCAATCATTGTCATGCATCCTGTTTCTATATTGCTAGGGCTAAGCGCAATCCATGGGGTGGGAAAGTCCAAACTATCAAGGCCCATATAAGTTGCATCCTGGTGCCAACTAACGTATTGCTTGGAAGATGGCTCTTTAATAAACATGACCGATGCCCAAAGAGAGATGTCAGGTCCAATCAAATCCTCAATGGCATCTACAATGATTTTATTGTGAGCGAGCGCATCTAAAAAAGCAAATGAAAGATGTAGGTTGTTTCTGCTTTCAGAATTTATTTCTTCAGGAAACTCTTTTTCAACCTGTTCTAACTCGTCTTTGATGGATAAGGCTTCTTGTTCAGAAATAACCCTAATAGGAGAAATAAAACCTTCATCATGGTATTGCTCAATCTGTAGTTTTGTTAAGACTCTAGGCATGACTCTATTCACCTGCATAAAATTGCCATTTTATTATAATAAAAAATTAATAACCATATTTTTTATATGAGTATATACTGAGCTTAACTATAAAAAATTCTAAGAGAATATTACATTGCCAAATTTATTTAATAAGCATCCAAATGAGATCGGAGAAACTTACCTCCAACATCTCATTACTGCATGGAAGTACGGCTTTAAATTATTTCGATTATTTGTGATTGCACTAATCCACGGAATATTTCCCTTTATTTTTAAAAAAACAGTCAGTGAAAAGATCATCAAGATGGGAGACGAACTAAAGAAAAGAAAATAAATTCGCTTAAAATTCATGAATACTTCATTTTTTTCTTAAGGATATTTACTAAAATTCGTTTATGAAATCAATTTTAACTGCTTTATTTATTTGTATTTTTAGTGCGAGCTCAATTGCTGCAATGTCTCCTCGTTTTTACGAGAATGAGATTCTCGGTAATTGGCTATGTAAAGATCTATGGCCTGGCTACTCAGCCTTTGAGGTTATCC
>Ga0228662_1001300_pt1 | contig 10355 bp, 10 predicted proteins | sample 76DmetaG_FD_183173 | JGI IMG/M metagenome (GOLD analysis project Ga0228662, IMG submission 183173) | Seawater microbial communities from Monterey Bay, California, United States - 76D | ecosystem: Environmental > Aquatic > Marine > Coastal | place: USA: California | collected 2016-11-10
AACAACCGTTTCGGGGCTGTTAAGATACTTAGGAGCCTTAGTGTCCTTCTTTATAATTCTACCACCAAATCCTAAAACTTTACCCGATACACTAAATATCGGAAAAACTATCCTATCTAGAAACGTGTCTCTGAGATTTGACTCTATGATTCCCTGGTCATCATTGATTTTCTTGACCAATCCAGCATCATAAAGTTGTTGAGATGTGTAGCCATTCTTTATTCCTTCTTGTAAAAGATGGTCTCGTTGAGTTCCACTAAGCCCAATGTGAAATTCATCAATTGTTTGTTGGTTAATCCCTCGTTCTGTCAAATAGGGTTTATATATCACCTTCCCATCCTGACTGGAATTTAATCGCTCATAAAAATGATTTTTAGCAAATTCCAGACATGCATAAACACCCTCTTTAACTCGAGCTTCCTCCTTCAGTTCATCTACATCAATTTGCCCCTCTTCAATTTCAATATTATACTTTTCGGCTAAAAACTTAATCGCTAACGGGTAAGATAACCCCTCATGCTGCATAATGAATTGGAAAATATTCCCTCCCTCACCACAACTAAAACATTTGAATATCCCCTTACTTGGGGAAACACTCATACTCGGACTCTTATCATCGTGAAACGGACAAAGTCCTTTATAGTTAGCTCCAGCTCTTTTGAGGGTAACAAACTCACCAACAACTTCCTCAATGGGAGCTACATCAAAAATTTTATCAATGACTTGTTGTGATATCAATTCACTACAAATGAAATGAATTGCTTTTAAACATGATAATAATGTGGAGAGATATTATCATCCCCAATAAAAAACAAATTATTTACCTTTGAAGCATGAATCTATCCGATAGGATTAAATATCAAGTAGAATCAAATTTTGAAGAACTAGTTGCTACAAGAAGACATTTGCACAGCCACCCAGAACTAAGTTTTGAGGAATTTGAAACCACTAAATTTATTGCTGAAAAATTGAAAACTCTCGGATACGACCTTCAACAGATAACTGAAACAGGTGGATACATTGATATTGAGGGACAAAATCCTCAATCCAAGGTTATAGCCTTAAGAGGTGATATTGATGCACTCCCAATTCACGAAAAAACTGGCAAAGACTACGCCTCTAAAAATGATGGCATCATGCATGCTTGTGGTCATGATGTGCACACAACATGTCTGTTAGGAGCAATTCAAATCATTGATGCTCTAAAAAATGAATTTGAAGGGACCATTCGTTGCATCTTTCAACCAGGTGAAGAAAGACTGCCTGGAGGGGCAAGTATCATGATTAAAAATGGTATACTAAAAAATCCAAACGTTGAAAAGATCATGGGGCAGCACGTGATGCCTCTTATTGATGCAGGTAAAGTAGGATTTAGAAGTGGTCTCTACATGGCAAGTGCTGACGAAATTTATATCAAAGTAATTGGCAAAGGAGGACACGGAGCTCATCCTCACCAAAATATTGACCCTGTATACATAGCTGCTCAAATCATAACACAACTTCAATCGGTAGTAAGCAGACATGCTAAACCGAGTATTCCAAGTGTTCTCAGCATCGGTAAGGTCATTGCCAACGGGGCTACGAACATCATACCAAATGAAGTTTACATGGAAGGTACATTTCGGACCTATGACGAAAATTGGCGTAATGAAGCTCATAGTTTAATCAAAAAGATTGGCGAAGAAACTGCACTGATGCATGGAGCTAAATGTGAGGTTGAAGTAAGGAAAGGATATCCTTTCCTTAAAAATGATGAAGACTTAACTTCTCAAACTATGAATTGGGCAAAAGAGTATCTTGGTAAAGACAACATTGAAGAATTAGAACTTTGGCCTGCAGGTGAGGATTTCGCCTATTATTCCCAAGAAATTCCCGCTAGTTTTTATCGGTTAGGCATTAGAAATCAAGGCAAATTTGATCAGACCATGCTTCACACTCCAACCTTTGATATCGATGAAGATGCACTCAAAGTTGGGGCTGGATTAATGGCGTATCTTGCGTTAAGAGAATTATCCCATTAACTAACAATACCTCAGATCTGCTTTCATGAAAACTCATCAACAAATTTTAGGTCAAGAGGGAGAGGATATTGCAGTAAAACATTTGATTGACAAAGGGTATGTTATTATCAAACGTAATTACAGAAATGGACATGCTGAAATTGATATTATTGCTCAAATCGAAAAACAACTTGTCATTGTAGAAGTAAAGACAAGAAATACTTCGAAGTATGGTGACCCAGAGCAAAGCGTTTCTTCAAAAAAACAACAACTATTAGCACAAGCAACTGAAGCCTACTTATTAAACCATGATTTAGATTTAATGGTTAGGTATGATATCATTTCAATCATAAAAAACCAATACAAAACTGAAGTCACTCATCTTGAGGATGCGTTTTGGCCAGGGCTTTATTAAATTTAAAGCTTAACTAGTTTCTTGCGAATGATTTGATGATCCTCTGAACTAACCGTAATTGTATATAATCCTTTAGAAATAGTAGATAAATTGATATAGTTCCAGTAGTTAGTAGGTTCAATTTTTTCTTGGACAACACACTTTCCATGAATATCTAAAATAGACAAGTATCCCGTCATCGGTAATTGCATTCTCCAAGTCAACAAATCCCTTACAGGATTATTCATTATTAGATAGTTATCCTTTACCAAATTTGCTGAATGAGCTGTTGTTCTATTAACCTTAAGTTGCATTGAAACAGGCAAATGATCACTCATTCGATATAAGGCATCTAAAACATCCACAGGCACTGAACTATTTGAACCTGAATTTAGATTGGCGTTGAAATGGCGGCCATCATTACCCAAGGCTTCATAACTTCCGCTTACATAGCCATAACCTCTTTCATTAGATATAATTTCTTGACCACATAATACAAAATCAAATCGATCGTCTAATCCGCCTCCCGAATAACAACTACTACTTACACGAGTACTTTGAGTATGAATAGACGCAAAAGAACTATTGTTATTCCAAGAACCTGATTTTTTGATTGGATCTTTAAAACGAATAGATGTATTTGGGTCACCTACTAAATTTATAAACCCTTGCTCATTACTTGTATAGGTATTAAAATCTCCAGAAATAATATAGCTATGATTGGATTTATAATTTATAGAATGGTAATCCATAATGGACTCCGTAGCTCGAGCTCTCTCTGAAACATCTGAAGAAGTATTCCCAGCTTTTAAGTGAGCTACATAAATAGTAAGGTAACTTGTATCGCCTAACTCCAATTCAGAATTGTCTAAATAATAAAGCGTATAAACATCAATTTGCCTTATTAGTTGAGTCTTGTTTAATGCTCTGTCAATTTTAACTTGTTGTACTAACCTAAACTTGTTCTTGTTATAATAAAGCATATTTGACAAGCTTGAATTAGCAGAATAATTGGCTTGTTTATAAAAATTTCTACCATCTTGGTTTAATGCATTAGTAAGCAATCGATTAGCACCAGTACCTCCATCTCCAACCATTTCATTCACCGTTATGATGTCCGGCATCAAATACCCGACAATGGTTTTCATATAGTCATCCTTGTCGGTTGGGCTATTATTACTTGAAGTACAATAATTCGTGATGTTTCTATAATTCAACAAATTATAATGCATAAACTGAATTGTGTCTGTGATGGTCTGACCCCAACACAAACTGACGCTAAAGACTAATAATACTGTTATTTTCCTCATTCACCTTCGAAGATATGTAATGATAGTTGATATGTTAAATTTTATCATACTGATCCTAATAATGAATCAATTTAGACCCCATATATTTAGAAAATAAACTACTGGTAATCAAAGTATTACAATACATATACTTGCTATGCTTAAAAAGTTTTTTTACATAACTTTAAAAATACTTCATTTCATGCTTGACTTATTCCATTAATCGTAGATTTTTGCAGTCAAAGATTTAACTAACAACCATGGAAAATATATTAATTGTTTTAGCTATTCTAATCATCGGATCAGCACTTGGGGGGACTCAACTACCTAAATTACCTGGAGCTATTCTATCGCTAGGTGCATTATTTCTAGCCCTATTTAACTCTCATGCTCGCGAAAACATGGCGAGTATTTTTTACACCATCCCTGTCCTGCTAGTTGTAGTTGGAATAATGTCTTACATGGCTGAAAAAAGATTAATGACAGAAGGCGATAATTCGTCCACCATGACAAAACTTCTCGGAGGTTCTATCTTCCAGGTTGTTTTTATAATGGTCTTGACAACGTACTTCTTGTCTACTTTCTTCTTTCCTAATTTCAGTTAGTCTAGATCATTTGCAAGTCCAAGTAATTCGACTTAAAAAATAGAATTGACATGGAACTCACGATTATAATAATAGGCATTCTATTAATCATTACTGGATTTGTGGGCAGCATTATTCCAGGAATACCTGGTCCACCAATAGCCTATCTCTCGCTAATCATTCTTTTACTTATTGATGAACCCAGAGTCCAATTGTCTACAAATCATTATTTTGTTTTGACAAGTATTGGCATCGTTACCATTTTATTGACTGTTCTTGATTTCTATCTGCCTGTTTGGGGTACCAAAAAATTTGGTGGCACACCGTCGGGAACTCTTGGGAGCACGTATGGATTAGTTGCTGCTGTAATACTTACAATTCTTACCTCAGGATTTGGTGTTTTATTATTGATAATAGGACCATTTGTGGGAGCTTATTTAGGTGAAAAATATGCTGGCAACACTGATGAGGTTGCCTTGAAATCAGGTATAGGTTCTTTCTTAGGGTTCATTAGCGGTACGTTTATAAAGCTAATTCTAGTACTAGTTATCACACTATACTTTGCTTCATTATTAATCTAACTTAACTAGATCTGCGATTGTCTTTCCGATACTCAAGGATGACGTAGCTGCAGGACTAGGTGCATTTATAACGTGTATAGCCCTCTTTTCAGTTATGAGTTTAAAATCATCTAAGAGTCCTCCTGTTCTATCACATGCTTGTGCTCGAACACCTGCTGGTGCTTCAACTAGATGTTCCTCTTTTATTTCAGGGATTAATCGCTGAAGAGCCTTTGTGAACGCCTTCTTGCTAAAAGATCGATACATTTCACCAAGTCCAGTTTTCCAATATTTGAACATGACCTTTTGAAATCCAGGCCATAATAAGCTGGCAAAAAACTCTTTAAAATCAAAGTCTGTTCGTTTATAACCTTCTTTTTTGAATGCAAAAACAGCATTAGGCCCAGCTTCAATACCTCCTGATATCATTCGTGTGAAATGAACGCCCAAAAATGGGAATGCAGGGTCAGGAACTGGATATATTAAGTGTTTTACCAAATGTTCTGCCTCAGCTGTTAATTCATAATACTCGCCACGAAAAGGGATAATTTTTGTATCAATAGCCCCTAAGTGCATTGAAGTGACTTTATCAGAATATAGCCCAGCACAATTAATGACCATATCACATTCTACAAAGCTTTTATTGGTGACTATTTGTACTTCATTTTCATTCTCATCAATACTTCTAACAATTGTGTTGAGGTGTATTTCACCTCCCAAGGATTTAATCTTCTCGGCAAGTTTGACACATACTGCTCGGTAATCAACAATGCCTGTTTGTGGCACACGAATGCCTTGAATTCCAGCTAAATGAGGCTCGATTTCTTTTAATCGATTCTTATCCAGTAATTCTAGACCTTCCAAACCATTTTCTCTACCACGGTCGTACAAGTCTCTTAATCGACCAAGTTCAGATTTATCGGTGGCAACGACGACCTTCCCACACAAATCATAAGGAATGTCATTTTCATTGCAGAAATCAATGAGCATTTTATAGCCCTCGATACAATTTTTTGCCTTTAAACTCCCTGGCTTATAGTATAATCCAGAATGAATAACACCACTATTATTCCCCGTTTGATGGAACGCTAATTCTGATTCTTTCTCTAAAACAACTACCTTTTTATCATTATATTTTTGAATCAAATGATAAGCGGTTGATAGCCCTACAATTCCTCCTCCTACAATTGCAATGTTTGCATGCATACACCTACAAATTAAATACTTAACAATTAACTAGCTATAGAAGTATGTGTAATTATCTTCATTTTATTTTTAATAAAAAATCGCTTTCATTAATAATTTCTAGGTTAAAATACAAACATTAACCCATCATATTGAATTAACTTTGTAGCAATGCATCAAATTGAGGAAATTTTAGAAAATCGAATTATGTTTTTGGACGGTGCCATGGGTACTATGATTCAAAAGCATAAACTAACTGAAAAAGAATATCGGGGTGAACGATTTGAAAAATACGAACACCCATTGAAGGGTAATAATGACTTATTGTCGATAACCCAACCTGATATAATTTCAGAAATTCACAACCAATTTTTAGATGCAGGTGCAGACATTATCGAGACCAACACATTTAACAGTACATCGGTATCTATGGCAGATTATCACATGGAAGATTTAGTCAAAGAACTAAATATTGCTTCTGCAAAACTGGCAAGAACTTGTGCAGATGAGTTTACCAAAAAAAATCCAGAAAAACCGCGTTTCGTCGCTGGGAGTATTGGCCCTACCAATAAAACAACCTCTTTATCCCCAGACGTAAACAATCCTGGATTCAGAGCAATAGATTTTGATGAGTTGGTAGTTGCTTACAAAGAGCAGGCAAATGCTTTAGCAGAAGGAGGAGTTGATTTATTTTTAATTGAAACTGTATTTGATACACTCAATTGCAAGGCAGCAATTTATGCCATTTTAGAACTCAAAGAAGAAAAACAATTGGACTTACCCATCATGATTAGTGGTACCATTACTGATGCAAGTGGCAGAACATTAAGTGGTCAAACAGTAGAAGCATTTTGGTATAGTATTAGTCATGCTAACCCACTAAGCATAGGATTAAATTGTGCATTAGGAGCGGACCAAATGCGACCATTCATAAAAGAACTAAGCGACAAGGCTTGGTGCAGAGTATCAGCTCACCCAAATGCTGGTTTACCAAATGAGTTTGGCGAATATGATGAGACTCCTGAGAGTATGAGTGAAGTAGTAAGTGAGTTTGCATCGAATGGATTTTTGAATATTGTGGGTGGATGTTGCGGTACCACTCCAGAGCACTTAAAAGCAATCATCGATAAGGTGAGTCAAGAAAAACCGCGTAGTATCCCAGTTCTTAGGGATAAAGTAGGAAATTGATAGCTACTAATTAAGAATAACAGACATCTTTGATCCGATTCCCGCTGGAGAGTCCACCACGTGAATTCCGCATTCTCTCATAATGGCTTTTTTGGCAGATGCAGTGTCCTCGTCGCCTCCAACAATAGCTCCAGCATGCCCCATAGTTCTTCCTGCAGGTGCTGTTTCTCCTGCTATAAACCCTACTACAGGTTTTGTCCCAAAGTCTTTAATATAACGAGCAGCTTCAGCTTCCATACTCCCACCAATCTCACCAATCATGACAATACCTTCCGTATCTGCATCTTGCATTAAAAGTTCAATAGCATCTTTCATTGATGTCCCAATAATAGGGTCTCCACCGATGCCGATAGCTGTTGTTACTCCCATTCCTGCTTTCACTACCTGATCAACTGCTTCATACGTTAATGTACCCGATTTCGATACAATTCCAATTTTCCCTTTTTTAAAGATAAAGCCAGGCATGATTCCAACTTTGGCCTCGTCCGCTGTAATGATACCGGGACAATTAGGACCAATTAATCTGCTTTTCGTATTGGATAAATAAGCTTTCACTTTTACCATATCAGCTACTGGGATACCTTCAGTAATGCAAACAATTACGCCAATACCAGCCTCTGCTGCTTCCATGATAGCGTCTCCGGCAAATGGTGGTGGAACAAAAATGATGCTTGTATCTGCTCCTGTTTGCTTTACCGCTTCTTCTACAGTATTAAAAACAGGCTTATCCAGATGAGTAGCCCCTCCTTTTCCAGGAGTTACTCCACCAACTATTTGAGTTCCGTATTCAATCATTTGACCCGCGTGAAAACTACCCTCACTACCTGTAAACCCTTGAACAATTATCTTAGAATTTTTATTTACTAATACTGACATAATTTTTAGTTGAGCAAAGGTATTTTTTTTGGCAATATCTAAAAGATAAACTAGGTAATATATATTTTTTAAAACACACTAATAAATCGATCTCTTCTATGTCCAGGATGCCAATTTGTACTATTTTTTATTTTAAATAACTTTGTACCAACAAATTAAAATTTGATGGCTAAGATTATTATAGACAACAATCCGTTTAATATTGAAAAAACAGATGGAACTTTACTCATAGACAATGATGAAGCTAATTACGACCTCCTAAAAAATGGCGACAATGTCTACCATTTAATATACAATAACCAATCGTTCAACATTGAAGTTTTAGCTAAAGACAACCATTCAGGTATACTTACCTTGAGGGTCAATGGAAGAGTTATAACTACTCAACTTCAGAATAAACTTGCTGGGTTACTCCAACAAATGGGGATGGACAACAATAAGAAGAAACTAAAAGACCTTAAAGCACCCATGCCTGGCCTTGTTCTAGACATTTTGATAAATGAAGGCGATGAAGTAACCGAAGGACAAGAATTAATTGTCTTAGAAGCTATGAAAATGGAAAACGCTATCAAATCGCCTCAAGATGGTATCATTGATAAAATACAAATTGACAAACAAGATAAAATTGATAAAAATCACACCCTCCTATCATTTCAATAGCTTGAATATCAACACTAAATAAAATATTATTGAAACTCTATAAATTATAAACTCAAACATTTCAAATACAGTTTAAGACATGAAACATTTATTAACACTATTAATTATTATTGGATTTATTGCTAATGTATTTTCACAAAACGACGCATTACAACTAAAAAAACAGGAATTAGAAAACGCTAAATCTTCACTTACAGAAGCTCAAAAAAGGGTAAAAACTATCGAACATGAGATTATTCAATTAACTCCACCAGTCTATTGGCAAAAGGGTGGATTTGGTGCCCTGAATTTTAATTCATTAGGTCTCACTAATTGGGCTGCCGGTGGTGTGTCTGCAAATTCTGTGACAGCCATTGGTAACATCTACCGAAATTACAAAAAAGGAAAAGTTGAATGGAGAAACAACCTAGATTTAGCCTATGGGTTAATTAAAAATGAAGGAGAAACACTTAGAAAAAATGAGGATAAAATTGATTTTCTAACCAAAGGAAACTATGGCATTACAGATAAATTGAGTTATTCAAGTTTATTGAACTTCAAATCTCAGTTTGCTCCTGGTTTTGACTTTTCTGACCCAACTAAAGATGATAAAGACCGAGATGAAATTTCAAAATTTTTAGCTCCTGCATACCTCACTACATCCATTGGTTTAAACTATAATTTTACTGATTATTTTTCTGTTTACATATCTCCAGCTACAGGTAAATTTACTTTTGTCAATGATGATTCAATCGCTGCACAAAATATATATATTCCTGCAACATTGGATGACAACGGAGTTCAATTTTATAACGACCGATACAGAGCTGAGTTCGGAGCATTATTTAATGCCCAGTTTAAAAAAGACCTCACTAAAAAAATTAACATTACCTCTACTCTAAACCTTTTTAACAACTTCACGGATGTAAATACAGCTAACCGAGAAAATATTGATGTAAACTGGGAAACCATGATCAATATGAAGCTTACCGAATATATTGGCGTTAGTTTCTACACCAATTTGATTCATGATAATGACGTAGCTGTTCCACTATATGAGGGGAATACAATCGTTGGATATGGCCCTCGTACGCAATTTAAACGACTCCTCGGTGTTGGGTTCTCATACAAATTTTGAAAATAATCTTAAAATAATTTTCAATTTATAGCTTAATTTCGCGAAAGTGAAGTCTTTGACTGCCATATTATTTTCTTTGATGCTGTTATTCCCTAGCATTGGGTTTAGTATGGTCATTGATGCGTGTTGTGTTAAAGATTACGAAACGTGTTGTTCACAAGATTTTAATTCCACATCCTGTCATAAAACTATCGATCAAGACAACTGTGATGATTTTGTTTTAATCGTGTTGCCTCCAAATCAAGTCGATTTTACCTCGCAAAAAACACTAGACATCCCAATCAGTTTACCTGTATTAATAAAAGCCAAAGTATACCCTTCGACTAATCTGTGCCATAGGCATAGATTAGTCCATTCAAATTATATCAACATTAATAGTCACCCCAGTATTTTTCAGGTTTTTTTATGTTAGTATTTAGTTTTTTTAACTTTAAATTCTAACAATAACCTAATAAAATACACATGAAAAACATAATAACTATGTTCTCAATGTTGGTTGGAT
>Ga0228662_1001302_pt1 | contig 10348 bp, 7 predicted proteins | sample 76DmetaG_FD_183173 | JGI IMG/M metagenome (GOLD analysis project Ga0228662, IMG submission 183173) | Seawater microbial communities from Monterey Bay, California, United States - 76D | ecosystem: Environmental > Aquatic > Marine > Coastal | place: USA: California | collected 2016-11-10
GTTTGATTATGTACCTCATCACTTGGAGTTATAAAAGAAAAAGATGCTACTATAATTTTAGAGAACTCAGCTACTAATGCAGCCTTATTAATAAAAATTTCTTCAGGTGTTTTACCTTCTTGGTCAGGATATTTTCTAATGAACCAATCTAAGTAACTCTCAAATAATCTTGCTAATTCTGGTCTATTTTTCTTAAGTGTTGGTAAGTCTTTTTCAATACCTACAGTTTCTAAATCGAAAAATAAAAGTTTGTTTAATGGTAAATCTATCATTTTGTTATTGTTTTATATATTTCTGCTCTCGTTTTTGTTACTACATTTAAATCGTATGTGTCTTTGACTGTTTCATATAACCTTTCACCTAAATCTTCAGCCCATGTCGGGTTATTAACCAATTTCTTAATATATTTCGCCCAATCTGAATGATTTCTACCTTCATTTACTAATAATGCATTACCATCAACAAATTCACCATATTTAAGTGCGTGTTTCAAATCAATAGTATACGGACCAATATTAGATGCGATTATAGCTTTTTTATAGAACCCAGCTTCAATTACTTTTAATTGAGATTTCATTCTGTTAAAAATATGATTTTTAATTGGTGCTAAAGATACATCAAATTTCGAATAGTTTTTAGCATAAGAAGTCACAGGTTGTGTCCAAACTCTATGATAATATTTTTCATCGTTGTAAGGTTGTTGTTTATACGTTAAAAGGTATTTTTTATATTCCTCAGGTACGTCATGATAATTTTTTGTGAATATTTTTTCATACTCAGCCCACACCGTTTCTTCTGGTTTAATATCTCTTTGTTTTTGATTGCCCGTTTTTTGGTCAATTTCAGTTACTGAACCTCTTGTATCAAAACCACACAAATATAACTCATATTTTTCTTTTAAGTTACCTAATTTACTAAAACAATTATCTAATATTTTTAAATCATGTAAATGTGAGGAACCACCTAACCATCCAAATCTTAATTTATCTGATGGTTCTGTCTTATGTTTGAATTGAGGTTCGTTAGGATTAATCGCGTTTGGTAAAACAAAAACATTTTTATTAAACTTTTTTATTTCTTGAGCAAAAATCTCTGTAGTTGTCGTTACATATTGAGCCGCTTTTAAGTTTTCTCTAATTTTTAGATTCAACTTATTATTTTGAATCATAGCATGAGCAGGATGTTCTTTAGTGGGTAACCAATAATCATCAATATCGGCAACCGTTACAATACCCCATTTATGTAATTTATCTATTAAAGCTGGTGTACTATCGTAATCTTTAGTGATTGTTCTGTGAAAATGAACCATATCATAACTTTTCCAAAAGTTATCATCATTAATTTTTGGGTCGTAATCTATATCTACATGAAAGTCATCAGGATTTTGATTTTGTAGAAAAATGTGAGGTTCAACTGAACGAAATTTACCGACACCTGTTCTATCGGACGGTAGGACTAATACTCTTATCTTTGACATATAATTTAATTTTAATCAAAATATAGTAAAAGATTTTTAATAAGAAAAGGTATTGTTATTGTTTTACCTTTTTTACTTTAAGTACTTTTCCTTCGAACACATGTTTACCTACTCTAAGGGATAGAGTTTCATTAACTTTTTGGTTTCCTTCAGTAACAATTCCCGAACTTTTTAATTCTTCTCTAACAACATCCCTAACTGTGTCTCGAACCACATCTCTAATCATTTGTTTTAAATCCCCATTGTTTGGTATTGTTGAAGAATTAGAGATAACATTATTACCTTCGTTTTGTAAAGGACTTATTTGAGGGGGCGTATTATTATTCATTAGTCGTGTGGCTCCTTGTATAATATCGTCAGTTAATGCTGGACCATTAGATTGTGGTTGAACTATAGGGTTCTCTAACATTAATTTTTTTATATCATCTGGTAATTTAGAGTTTTTAATTGCGTTTTCAGTTACAGGTCCACCATTATTAGTAGATTGAGGTACTTGTTGTTGAGGTACTTGTTGTTGAGGTACTTGTTGTTGTAACATATCTTGAGGTACATTATATGTTGCATTTATATTTTCGGTCATAGGTAGTGACCCTCCACCTTGATTTCTAGGTGTTCCATTGTGTTTATCCATTATTTTTTTAGAAACTGCTAATTTTTGCATTAAGTCACTCATATTATTTTATATTAAAATTTTGCGTTTAAAATTACGCTAGACATACTGTTATCACCGTTAGGGTTGTAGTTAGGTCTAGGTTCATTAAAGGTATCATTAGTTAACTTATAAGTAAATATTTTATCAACTCTGAATAACCTCCATCCGGGTAATGGTTTTTCACCTATAGTCGCAGTATGTGATGCTCCTTCAGTATCCCAAGCCCTGAGTACCATATTATTACCTCCTTTACTGTAACCCACGCAAACGGGTTCAATTGTTCTATATCCCTTACCACCAGGTTCTTTACCATCATAATTAATAGTTACGACTTTTCGGTCTCTTATTGACTTTTGAATGTCGTCAAGAGACGCAATTTCATTTATAAGACCTTTAACTGTGGTAAGTAATTTCATTACAAGTCGAAGTTAGGGTAGGGTTTATTGGGACTATATTTATCAATTTTTGTGTTTTCAACTCTTGCCTGTATATCTGTTGAAGTACCAGCAGTTTCGTTGTAGACATCTAAAAATTGAGCAGTTCCTCTACCAATATTATCACCATCTGCCATCGCATCAGGATGTTGAGGTGAGTAAAGGTCACTTTTTGGTGAAAAATCATTCTTAGGGAATAACTTTGCTCTTTCCGCTTCAGCGTATTCAGATAATGAGTTAGCCGGTTGTGCGAAGTCTAATTTGTCATTTTGTGTTGCCATTATATTAATGTTTTCATTATATCGTTTATTTGTTTTATTTGTTCAGTTACAGACGTATCAAATTTGTTAATACCTTTCTCATGTTTTTGATTAGGGCTAACAACTATTCCATCTTTAGTATGATATTTTATATATTCATTTTCCATACCACCTTCTGATTTGGCTTTTTTACCGATATCTAATGTTTTTCTCCAATGGTCTAAAACGCTATCACACCATTTTTCCATTCTTTCTCCACCGTTTAAAATATATGGGGAATCTTCTTTATTACCTTCATATCCTTCAAACCAATTCTTAATTCGTTTAATTTGTTGGTAAGTGGCTATTCCACTTTTTCTTAAATCTTGGTTTCTATTAAACCCTTCAACATTACTATCAGCATCAACAGAATCGAAACACTGAGAGAGGTGATTACAAAGTGATTCAGGTACTTTAACTTTCCTGTTATATAATTCTTTATTCATTTTTTAAAATTTTAACTAATTCGGATGTTGATATTCCATCTAATAATGCCAATTTTTTTAATGCCTTTATATTTCTAACTAATATTGGTGAGAGTTTACGGTCAATTTTTAAATCTTTATCTTCAGATTTACTAACTAACATATCGTCAGCCATCTTAATTAAGTCTTCTTTACTTAAAACTTTCCCCTTTTCAGTTAATCGACCTTTCATAACGAAATTTTTCTTACCTTTAAATTCTGAACTATCATCTAATTTAGGGTCTTTACCCATTTCTTCCGACCTACCTTTAGCGTCGTCCTCATCAAAACCTAATTCATCCATAAAGAAATTTATAGTTTCATCAGCATCCATAAATTTTGTCTCATCATAACCAAAGGCGTCTTCCATATCTTCTTCACTAACTTCTTTTTTTTCAATACTCTCCCCATAATACGTTCTATAACCTCTTGTTAGTGGGTCTTGTGTGATACGGGCCATCGCAACAGTCTTATCCATAGTTGTATTACCGTCAGCACTAACGTTAGGGTCTAAAATTGGTATTTTAGAATTTAACATAGTACCATCATAGTCAATTATTTCATCCATCTCCCCCTCAGGTTTTGAGGTCTGAGTAACATCTAAAAACTCTTTATGTGTTTTACACGGCATAAATGTTTTTCTTTTATGTTTGTGATAACCCTCACAACCTAATTCCTTTGAGGCTTTCTCAGCACCCTCCTTTGTTTTATAAAGATACGACTTCATAGATTCTTTTTTAATATAAATACTACGAACAAAGTATTTATCTATAAAAACCATTCATGGCAAGTCAGAATATTAATAATTATAATTTTAATCGATACGACATCCGTTTAGATAATAGTAGTTACTTTGACCTCACAATCGCTTCAGATGAAAGAGATTATGATGATGAAGTAGTATTTTCTAAAAAACTTATTGCAGAGGATGATGGAGATAGGTTACCAGTATATATTGATTTATCGTCAAATCAATCTAATCAAAAGATAAGATTGTTATGGAATGTTAATTATAGTGGTAATACCTTAGTATCTGAAAATTATTATAATCCCAAAAATGTTGATTTATTTTGTGAATCCGCCACTACTTTGTGTGATATAGGTTTGGTGGGTACCGATAACGGATTATACGATAAAATGACAGGTGAAACTGTAACATTTACAATGGGTATTAATGATTTTGAAAAGTGGAACCCACATTACTACGACCGTAGAATGAAATTTCATCCCGTAACTTCATATGCTGATTGGCCAAACCATAGGTTTTCAGGTAATTCAAAAACCATATATAATATAGTGTCGAAAAACGATTTTGATTCTGTAGGTTATTATAATGAATTATATGGAGGTTTTTATCAAGGATTTTATAAATTATTTGGTTACGACTATGAAGTTTTTCCTGAACGAGTTAATAAGGGGTGGACTATGGAGACCGTTATTAAACCAAGGCAAAGAGAAGAATTTAATATACAACCCTCTGAAGTGTATTTAAATGATGTCTACCCCGAAAATGAGGGTACGTTTTTTTATTTTGGTACTAGAGCTGAAAATAAATATTACCATCCTGCGTCTGGTAAGACAGAATCTAAACGAAGTAACCAAGGTTCAGACGGTTTAGGTTGTTATAACTATAACTGTGGGTTTAATGTTGATACCTCAGGTAATAGTTCTACTCAATGGACATATAAAAGAGTAACTTCGGATTTAGGTGACTGTATAAGAACATGTGCTTGTGCTGATACTGGTGTAACTAATTCAGATTGTTTTAAAGTTTTTCCAACTACAGGTACTACAGTTAAACATAACACGGGACCTTGTGGTGCGTATGATACCACAATAGTGAATCCACCTGTAGACCCAGGAGTCGACGCCCTTTCAAATGCTATGTCAATAAGATTATCTGGTGACCCTAAAAATCCACATTTATGTGTAAAATATATAAAATTAACGGGAGATTGTGTAACGACAGGTAGTTGCGAAACAACGGGTCTAACATATTCTTCAGGGTATTGTATTAATGAAATATGTTCAGTTAGAGGTATATATGATGACTGTGGATACGACTCATTAGTTTGTTTAACTGCTAATACTGAAGAAAGATGGGTAATGTTTTCCGCTGTATTTGAGAGGTACCAAACGCTAGAAGATTGTGATTTAATAAATTGGGGAGGATTAGGTGATATAAGAGATGTTGTTTATCCATCGGCAATAAATGGTGCGGCATATAATTTAATAATGCCTCCACAAACACATATTGGTAGTAAAAAAGAGAAAAAAGAAAGTTTAATTGAATTAAATAGGAAATGGTTAAGAAATAAAGACCGAAGATTAGGTCTCTTAAAACTGTATGTTAATGGATATTTATTTATGGTCATTGAGGATTTTGAAGAAATCATACCTCGTGAATTAAATACTCAAAAAGAAAAACAGCTTGGAGTACCGTTTAATATAAGTTGGGGTGGTGGTACTCAAGGTCTTAGAGAGAGTTTAATGTTTAGTGCGTGTACCGCTACAAAGGGAAAATACATACAGGACCCCGAATCAATGCCGAACCAAACTTTATCGGGTACTTCATTATCTGGATTAACCACTGACATTTTACTTGAACCTAATTTTGGAGGAACTTTTATGGGTGGATTATCTCAGTTTAGAATGTATACTGAACCATTGTCAACTCCGCAAGTTCAACATAATTATAGAAAACTAAAAGGTAGATATAATTTATATGACTTTTGGTGTAGTAATTGTTTCCCTTGTTTATTAGGTTGTTATTTTGACTTTGATACGGATGAGGCAGTATGTGATTTTGATTTTGTAACCGATGAAATAACTTGTGATTTTGGTTTTAACATATCCGAAACGGAATGTGACCCAAATTTTGACATCATAAAACCAACACCCGGTTCAATAACTCCAACACCCACACCAACAAGTGTAACACCAACACCTACTCCAACAGTAAGCCCAACAAGTGTAACACCAACACCTACTCCGACAGTAAGTCCAACAAGTGTAACGCCAACACCTACCCCATCAATAACACCATCCCCTAACTATTCATTAAGTTGTAATTTAAATTGTGTGTCTTCCGATTTTAATAATGACCCTATCGGGTTATTTACATTTGATTCTGTGGGTGAAAACTTATCAGAGTTTAGTTATAATTCAGCAACTCTGAAAAGTATCTATGATAATAATTATGACTCTTTTGAAATGGCAATCCCTAGTTGGAATGGTACTATGGAGATAATGACCTTAGAAAAGGCGGAGTATTCTAATTCTGAAATAACCTTATCAAGTCAAAATGAAGTAACTGTTGAAGACATACTTGATGGTGTGTATGGTACTATAGAAAATGTAAAACCATTACTTAGAACTTATAGAATTAAAGACGGTGATAAGAGTATAGGTAGTTTAGGTATTAGTGAAACTACGGTTTATTGTTTATATGAAAAAAATGATACAACCGTATTACTAACTGAAAGTTCAGATAGACTGTACACAGCGTTTAAATCTTTCATTGATGGACCTGATTTCAATTGTGGTAATACCGTAAACCCTAAAGAGCGAGAAATTCAACAATTTAGAGAATCTATGATGTCTCAATCATTAAGCGGGTCACAATATTATTGTGTTGATATGATATATGATTTACCATTTAATTCATATAATAGAATACAACAAAATGGAGGTTCATCACAACTTTATATTGAGTCGATGAATTTATTCCTTAATGCCTTCTATGAACCAAGTTTTAATGGTGACTTCACTTTTAAAGTTAAAGGTATTGTAGAATGGACTAATCCGTCAACTGAACCGTGGAATATTGCAGGAAACCCCGGATATGAGCAATACCGAGATACCATTGGTACGTACTATAAAAATAATCATAATCTTATATTACCAGGTGTTGACTATAACTTTGTTTATCAAATAAACCGAAGTAGTTTTAATAACACAGGACTACAGGGAATATCTAATTTCTTAGGAATTTATTATCCTGATATTGACAACACGATTAATAATGTTGCGGTCGCTTATAATGTTAACGTAGACTTACCTTATGTTATATCAGGAGTTACAGGTAATTTATTTGATAATTTCTTACATGCCCATGAAATAGGTCATGCGGTTCTTGGATTACATACGTGGAATTTTGGTAATTTTAGCGCATATCCGATTGGTCCTTTCTCAGGCACATATATCCCCGATTGTTCAAATGGTGGTCCAGCACCAGGAAGTGGTCCACTATGTCAAATATCGGACCCTGGTTGTCATACCATTATGTCATATTGTGCTAATAACGGAACTTCTTTTATTAATTTAGCGTTTAGACCAGAAAGAATAACTGACGGATACACCTACGGTTCAACATACGGTCAACATATGGTATGTGAAGATGAAGAACCTTATTGTGAGTTATCTATCGTTACTAATATGACATCTCCTTTATTTACGTTTACCGTATTGTTTAGGGATTGTGTGGGTGGCCCATGGGAAACATATGGTATTAATTTTACATATAGTGATTTCCCATTACAAATCTTAGTTAGCGATTTACCTGCGGGTAGTCCAGGATGTTACGAGTATAAAGTAATATCTAATAATGTTAGTATTGAATGTTTCGGGTCTGACACTCCGGTAACTCCGACTCCAACTCCGACAAACACCCCTACACCGACTCCGACCCCGACTCAACCATCTGGTTCCCTATGTTTTGATAAAACTCAACCAGAAGGGTTTCCTAATGCCCAAACAGGGAATGGAACAAAAACATTATCCAATGGTATTGTAATGACTACAACATACCAAGGTTTTACCCCAACATTTGTCCCATCAACCCCACAGTTAGTTGATTGGTGTGATGGGTTTTATTGGAATAATAATAATAGTTCATCATCATCTAATTTTAGTATACAATCTGTATCGGGTACGATGACAATGGAGTTTGATTCACCTATATCTTCCATAGGGTTTATTAATGGTGGATGGGGATACTCAACAGACCCAGAAATTTATGAAGTTGTAGGGGTAACCGCTACAGACGACTCACAAAATGATGTGCCAATTGTAGGTGAAACATTGGCAACGTCTTTTCAATCGGGTGGGTATTCGACTTATGAGACGGCACAAGTAAGTGAGTATCAAGTTAACATAAAAGCAAACCAATTGGGTGGTTTTCAAAGAGGGGTATCACTTATTAGTTCATCGAATGGTGAGGGTATAACTAAAATTACTCTAACAAATCTCGATACTGTAGGTTTAGCAGGTACAGTTTGGGACTTTTATGTGTGTGCTGCCGCAAGTCCGACTCCAACACCTACATCAACTCCGACTACAACTCCAACAAATACACCTACAAATACACCTGCGAATACACCCACGAATACGCCAACTAACACACCTACTAATACTCCAACACCAAGTGTCACATCAACCCCTGGGTCCACTTTAACTCCAACACCTACAAATACCCCCACTAACACTCCAACCAATACTATAACACCAACACAAACACAAACACCAACTAACACACCTACTAATACACCAACTAACACTCAAACTCCGACACCAACTAATACGCCGACTACAACTCCAACTAATACGCCGACTACAACTCCTACACCTACAAATACTGTAACTCCAACAAATACACCGACACCTACATCCACTCCATTACCTCCGTCATTTAATTGTGAGGACAACCCTACAATTCCAAATGGTACGGAAGGAAAATATTTATCAAATTTCAACGTAGGTAATGACCCTGATGAGTTAGGTGCTATAATAATATACTTTGACCCTAAAGGTGCCCCCGATGGTATTAGAGTTCAACATAATGGTAACTACTATAATAGATTATTTACACCAAGAACCACTATTTTTACTCCATTAGAATCAACAAACGGAAGTTCATCATACACCACTCTTGGTAACTCCTCCCCACCACCATCAGTTGTAGGTGTTCCATTAAATTACGATAGTTTTATTTTAGGTATTAATGGGCTCGGTGACGTGGATTGGATACTCGATGGAAATGAGACAGTGACCTTTAACAACGGTGATTTTCAATCAGGAGGGGAATCAATAGATAACCTTATGGTAATACCAAAAACAAACGCCCAATCAAGTTTATTAACGGTTGAGAATATGGGTTGGTCAGGAGCAGGTAATACAGTTTTCTCATTAATTGTAAATTGTCCTACCGAACTACCTTCATTCTTAGCCGCGTCTGGGTCAACATTCTGTGGGGGACCTAAAGGTTTAACATATTATTTCGCACGTTTTAGAAATCAAAGTAATACGTACCCTGAAAGAAATAATCCAATTTTCTCTGACCCTAATGGTGAAAACGGCGTATCATTAGGTAGTGGTAACATACTTACCATCTCTATGGATAATGGAAAGGTAATACAAGTTGAGAATGGTATGGTAATAGATGTGAGTGATTGTACCCCTTAACCTAATAAAGTAATATTTATTTAATATGGAATTTTTTATAAGAAAAAATAGTACCTTACCAATTATAAAGGTACAAATCGTAAAAGATGGTAGAGTAGACTTTAGAGAGTTTGACAACTTAACTAAAGACTCAACTATTACTTTTAGTATGTGGGACGAAGAAACTAATGTTTATTACATTATGAATAAGCCGGCCTCAGTTATGGTTAAACCGTCAACGATAGATTCTGAAGAAGTGGAGTATTATGTTTATTACCAATTAACTTCTCATGAGACAAGACACATCGGTGGTTACATTGGGGAATTTAAAATTACAAATAGTCAAGGTGAAATTATTTTACCAAGAAGAAAAAAGTTATTTATCAACGTAATTGAATCTTTTAGTCGAATAGATTTATGTTGTAAGCCAGGTGAAAACAGCCCAATACCAAGTCGAATACCTCCGACATCCACACCTACACCTACCCCTACACCTACTACAACTCCAACACCTACAATAACTCCTACCAACACTCCAACACCCACAATAACTCCTACCAACACTCCAACACCGACTCAAA
>Ga0228662_1001304_pt1 | contig 10338 bp, 5 predicted proteins | sample 76DmetaG_FD_183173 | JGI IMG/M metagenome (GOLD analysis project Ga0228662, IMG submission 183173) | Seawater microbial communities from Monterey Bay, California, United States - 76D | ecosystem: Environmental > Aquatic > Marine > Coastal | place: USA: California | collected 2016-11-10
GATGCCGCTGAATTGGCTTTGGTTAAGGTGCAAGCATACCCTCACTTTTTAGATATCATGGCTATTTTATTTACCCTTAATATCATCATTATGTTAATCATAGGAAAGATACAACCAAGAACCACAGATTTTGTTCAAGAATATACACAACAAGTAGATATAAAACCTTGGAAATATGTAAAATTTGCAGGTCTTGGAATTTGTATACTTGTAATAGGAATCTATGTGTATTTCGCTTAGGAATTGAATTTAAAATCTATGAAACAGCAAGAAGAATCAACGAACAAGAAAACATTGAATACATTGAATACATTTAATGAGTTAAAATAAGTTAGATTTAAGGGTTGTCATTATTTGTTTATGGTTTATTAACTTCTACCTATCATAGGTTTATTGTTTTACTATATTATCTAATTAATACTTCATAATAATTTTATAAGAGGCTAATTAAAAAAGGCTCCTTTTGATTTTTATTTAAAAAGTGATTTTTTTTATTACAAAAAAAAGCTGTTTTAAATGCCTCGTCCTTAGCAAATAGAAGGTATAAATCTAATTCATGCTAACACTGTTTAGACATAACATCATCTTATATTTAATTATTTTTAACTTATCTACTTTGAGAGCATCATAATCAATTTGAAGTGTTTTAATAAGATTGCCTAAAAAGCTTTTAAAAGCTTCAATGTAATTTCTTTTACCTCCTCTGCTTCTTCAAGAGAATAACGCTCTGAATGTGAAGCTCTATTTCTATGGTTTTTTAAATCATTGGCAAGTTTTATCCATTCTTTATTTAAAATTTCTGGTTTATTCAATTTTTCTTTTACAAATTTAAAGAATTTAACTAAAACTTCATTCCTCAGAGCATTCTTACCTCCTTCTTTTACTAGAATAAATAGCATAGAACCTAATTCTATAAAATGAGGTTCTTTTACAAGATACCTTGCAAGTTTCTGAATTACATCGTTTGATTCAATGAATAATTTAACATCAACTTGCTCCTTAAAATAATAATTAAACCTTACTTGAAACTCATCAAACACATTTACCTTTAATGCAATTTCGACAGACTTCCCCATTAACATTACATAAGAAGAATAATCATGACTTTTCGCTTGATGGATCTTAGAAAGTCCTTCTATCAGTGACATTTTAGTGCCCGAAGGCAAGAAGGCCCAAGCTGGAATTTTATCTTTAATAAATTCATTTAACCCAATATCTGGAGTTAAACAACATTCTATAAAATTACTGAATATATGTGCATCGTTTTTTAAACCCTCAAACGCTTCTTTGTAATTCTCTGTATCTACATCCCCAAAAATATTAGGTAATAGACAATAACCAGCCAATATAGCTGTTACATAATTCAATTCCGAACATTTTTTTGACGCCAATAGTATCCCATAAACAAGTGATCCATGAATATTCGCACTGTTCAAAACAACAATTTTCTGAACGTCCGATAGTAGATTAAACTCAGTGTAATAATGATCTACAAATTTGTTAATTGAAAGTTCATAGTCCTCCCCATTTCCTTTGATCCATTTTTCAACTTCTTCTATGTCGCGAATTTGAATTATATCAGGATAGGTCAAACCTAATAACTCTAGATCACTAAATAAATCACCCCATTTTTGAAATTGTTGAATTCTCTCAGGCCCCGCACAAGCCTTAAGTACTGGGTCATTTATTATACCTATTCTAAAGGCTTTTTCTGTTAATAGAGCTCCTTTGGTACTACCTTGAACTAAATCTACCAAGGCAGAGTAAAGAGTATAAGTTGATAACTGAGTAATATCTAATGTTGTTTCGCACTCCAACTCAAATAGAATATGTTCCACCAATCTTCTATTATGATGCTTTATACTATTCTTGCCAGGAGTTAACATTTCTTCATCATCCTTTATTAGTATATATTCATTCCCATTAAAATCAATCCAATATTCTGCAAATTCTAAATCCATAAAATATATTTTATTTATCAGTTGTGTATCAGTAAATTCTACTATCCAAAATAGCTTAATCAACAGAATTTATAAAATGTAATAATTTTGAAAGCTCTACAAAAGAGTTGTTGATTGAACTTTTTAATAATTCTAAATATCGACAATTAGGTCGTTTTAAAACCTGTTTTTATGACAAAAATCTAATCCCAAATTTGTTCTGCTAATTCTTTTTCTGACATTTTCGGATAAGTCATTAACACATCTTTTGTAAACGTTTTACGACTTAAGAGTTTGTCTAATTTTATATCAAAACTTTCATATCTATCATGCTTTGATATAGGATAATAAATTGCAACTTCTTTTTCTTGACCTATTCGGTATGCTCTGTCATTTGCTTGAGCTTCCTTTGCCGGATTCCAGTGCCTTTCTAAATGAAAAACATGATTTGCAGCAGTTACATTTAAACCTACACCTGCTGCAAGTGGAGAAAGGATAATTACATTAAAGCCTTCCTTTTTTGAAAATTTATCAATCATTCCTAATCTTGTCTCTTCAAAATCATAGGATTCTACTTTTGTTTCACCTGATATTATATATGGATTAATATCATATTCTATCTTAATCCATTTTTTCATCAAGTATTGCATATTTCGTGATATCACAAAAATTAAAAGTTTCTCATTCTTTAGTCTAACGTCATTAATTACGTCCCTTAATGATTGAAGTTTTGCAGATTCATTCCAGAATTGATTACTAGATAAATCAGCCATATGATTTATGGTTTTAATAAATGTTAATCTAGGATGTAACATGCAAGATCTTAATCTACTCAAATTTACCAATGGATTACCTGAAGAAGAATAATTACTACGAACCTCCTCATATTTAATTATCTGCTCCATTGTCATCTGTTTATCTAGAATCTGGAGATAACTAAATTCAGGTTGTGATATTCCTTTATAAATAACTTTATCAGGCAATGTCCCTAACTTATCTTTTAACTCCTCTTTTGTTCTTCTTATTAAAAAAGGTCCGCTTTTATTATAAAGTTTTTTTCCTAGTTCTATTTTTATTGTTTCACTATCTTCTCCTTTAGTTGGGTCGACATATATTTCTTTAAATTGCTTTCTAGTTCCTAATAATTTAGGATTTGCAGTATCCATTAGGCACCAATATTCTTCTAAATTATTTTCAACAGGTGTTCCAGTTGCAAGTATACTTATTTGAGTATTTAGCGCCTTTGCAGCTCTTGTAGCAAGTGTATTAGGATTCTTTATTCTCTGGGCTTCATCGAAAATAACAGCATAAAAAGGTATTTTAGCCAAGGAAAACTGATAGTTTCTTAAAGTTTCATAGGTAGTTATGATTAATCTTCCAGCAATATCTAATCGTCCCTCTCCATAATCTGCTCCAATTTTTAAAGCATATCTTATTTTACTTTCATTTAAAGAAAATCCTTCTTTTACATATTTATTTCTTGAACCTGAAGTTAATCTATATGTATTTAAATCTGAACTAGCATTTAAGACTACTATGTCGGTAAACGGTGAATTGATAAAAAATTTAGAAACCTCCTCTTTCCAGTTATTTAATAGAGATAAGGGAGCAATCACCAAAAAGCTTTTTTCTAACTCTCCTTTTTTAAGTTGTTCGTAAATAGAAATTGATTTTAAGCCCACAAGAGAAGAAAATGTCTTTCCAAGACCCATATCATCTGCTAGTATACCACCGCCAATATCTTCTGAGGTTATGGAGCTCATATAAAGGTTGTATATCCATTGAATTGCTAATCTTTGATGGTCAAAAGGCTGAAATTTAAGATCTTTAAAGGTCTCTGAAGGAATATCATACTCATGATACTGACTTGCTACAGTATTATCTTCTTCAAAGGACTTAATATCGAAACCTATTTGTGAACTAATGTATGGGTCTTTGTCTGAATTCAGCTGACTTTCAGCTATCCTTAACTCTTCTCTTTTTCTATCAACTCTTATATCTAACTCCTCTCTATTAGGTATTACAAATTCCTTCCCATTGAAAATTATATTTTGAGTATTTGATTTATACGTTTTAATAGCTTTTTGATAAAATTCATCAAGTTCACTCACAGATTTTATATGAGCCTCAAAGTTCTCAATGGGTATATGCTCTCCAGAAATAAACCAGTCATTATAAATTTCATCATAATCTCCAAAATTTACAAGTGTAAATTCAGAAACACCTTGAACACGATAAGAGAACCCCTCATCTAAATCTACTTTAGTTGCATCAATAAAAGAAGCTGGATTATTTAAGAAATCTTCTGCTTCATGAATGCTAATATAGTTGTTTTGATTAATCTCGTGAACAGCAGCAACTTCATTTACATCTAACTTAACTAGGTTCTTACCAATATGTAGGGTACTTGGTTTTTCTTTTTTTATGAAGTTTAACTCTCTCTTAATAACTCCCTCATCATGGTAACTAAATCCTTTTAAATTTGGTTCTAACAACAGCTCACCAGAATCCAATCTGGTAACATTTAAACCAACCTTATCCACATCATCAATGTTTAAAAATTTAAACCTATTCTCCTCAATCTTAAGATTCTCACTTCCAATAACTTTAAAGGTAGCCGCTATATGATAGTGATCATTTTCAGTTAATTCTGGTGCTTTTTCATAAGCTCTATAAGCTCTAAATGCCTTCTCCTGCATTTTATTTAAAGAGTATATTTTAGACCTAGTTTTAAGTAAATATCCTGATGTTTTATATGGTAGAGATACTCTTTTACCTTCCTCAATATACCTTACACGTATTTTATAACCTTTTTCAGCAGCATTAAGTCCTGTTGATTTTATCTCTATTGATCCCTTTAAAGTTTCAGGCATATTAAATAAAGTATTAACAACATCTTCATCTTTCTCTAAGATATTGCTGGCTAAAACAGAAAAACCACTATTTAGCTTATGAGCCTTACCATTAATATAAAACTCATTGACGCAGTAGTCATAAAGTAACCATAAATTTTCATAGCCGCTGACCTCACCATTCTCAAAAGCATTAAAAAGTTGCTGCTCAAATACTATTTGAACAGATCCTTCTTCATGTAAAAATCTTACGCCATTAAACTCTTGAATTATTGGATTATCCATCTTTTATAGTCTATAATGATTAATTTCTTGATTTGTTAAAAGTTGTTCTACTTCAAAATCTATGTTTTTACGTAAAACATCAATTACCCTCTTTTTCCAGTTACCATTTGAATGATGCACCAGCGACAGGGGTCTCTCATTATTACTCCAATAATGATCTTCCAACCCTGTCGTTATTTTACTGTATGAAATTGCCCTTAGCTTTGGGTTTAATAACATTTTTTGTGAATGAAAATTAGAATATAACCTTATTTTACAATTATGAGACCCCTCTATTATGTGATTATCTCCAATCTTTAAATAAATAATACATTTATAATTTTCGTTCTGAAGGTTACATACATAACTTAATTCTAGCTTAGGGTTTTCTTCTTTCAAAAAGTTTAAAACTCTAGAGGGAAGATATAATCTGGACTTCTCTATTTTATTTTGAATAGATAAACCAACAAGCAATTGTTTTCGACTTTCAAACATCCTTGACATCTCTGAGTTTTGAGTATCAGCAAATTCAGATATTGCATCTAAAAAGAGTAAGATTTCACTGTGAGAGAGAATCCTTATAAACCTATCTATAAGTTCTTCATCAATTCTGTTCCACCATTTTAGATATTGTCTACTTTGATTTGAAGTCCTAGGATCTGATGCTATTGATAATATTAACTGAGTCCAAGATTTATGAATATCAACAGAAATATTTGATTCAAGAATGATACTTATAATTTCATGACCAACTAGGTCAAGCGACTTATACTCTAAATTAAATAAGTTTTGTTCAATTATCGTTCTACTTAAAGGATGATATTCTTTATAATTAATCTGTCTTAATTTGTTAAGTAAAATTTCAGTTTTGGTACGTTTTAAAAACTTTGAATTTACAGGAAGGTTAATATTGAAATCAATTAATAAAGCCTCTGGAGTTATTTGTTTTTCTGAACATAATTTTGAAAATTGATATACTGGATTTTCAGTAAATATACCTGTTCTATTTATCTCATTAGTATTTAGCTTAGACTTATTAATATGCCTATTAAAAACAACTCTTTTAGAATTACTTGAAATCTGTTGCCTGTCATCATTTAAGTTATTAATAACAGTAGTAAGAATTAAACTGTATGTTCGTTCTGTTAAATCATCTCCCTTTTCTATTATTAAATCTAATAAATTGTCATCAAAATATCTTTCATAAAACTCTCTATCAGAATTTGCAATAAACGCAAAAGGCAAAAGAGCTTCAATATCTTGTTTAATGTATCTCTCTACATCTAATTTGGGAGGATTATTTCTAAAAACCTTATGGTATTTTGCAAATGAAGGTGAGCCGTTATATATATTTAAAAGAATAGATATAGCATTTTCCTCGAGCCCCTCCCATACCAATAAATCTTCCTTCCAATTGGGTAAAACAAAACTTGAATTAATTTTCATCAAATAGATTTAAAATTTTACCAAAATCAACACTAGTAGGCTTTCGTAGTGTAAACCTGATATCTATCCTTCTGTTTTTTTTATATTCCTCTTCATTCTCTTGCTTGTTTGTAGCAGGACGAGATTCACCATAACCACTAACTGAAAAAAGCTTCTCCCTGTCAGAATTAAGCAAGTTTTCATAATCTTTAGACACATAATTTATCCAGAAGTTCCAAACTGATATGGCCCTAAACGTTGACAACCCCCAGTTACCCATTTCTCTTTCAGTTGACCTAATATCTGTATGCCCTTCGATAAATATAGTATCGAAATATTCAGTTCTGTTATCTATCACTAAAACCTCAAATAATATAGTTCCAATAGTGCTTAAACCTTGTTTCATAGCATTAGGTATGTAATAATTATTACTTCTAAATGTAAGTGTAGACTCTGGGATTCTAAGTACACTAAAATTATCTGTAATATTGACCTCTAGTCCTTCTTTTAATAATTTTTTTTGAACCTCAGTTAAAATTTCCTTTCTTACTAATTCTGCCTTAGTTACTTCCTCTAGATTTTGTACAACATTCTGTTTGGTATTCATTAATTCAAATACTACAAAGGCAGTTACTAATAGTATCACAATTAATAATGAGGATAGAATATCTGTATAAGATATCCAGAAAGAGTTTTCTTGATATTCCTCTAATGTTTCTCTTTTTCTGAACATAGCTATTATTCAATTATTTTTTGATTCTTTCTTATCTTGTCTATAATAACATTTAGTTCACTAGTTACATCTAACATAGCAGATGAAAAGCTTATAGTTTGATTATTCCACTCTGTCATTCTTTCAGAAGTCTGTTGTTGAACTTTAGTGAAGTAGGAGTTAAGAACATCATTCATCTCATCTCCAACTGCTTTTACAGAGGTCTGCAGTTCTTGTCTCATTTTTTGGTATTCATCTTCAAGCAAATCAAAAGGTTCTTTTAACATTTGAGCCGCTGTTTTCATTTGATTAGAGGCTTCAGTATTGGCCTCATAAACAGTTTCTAAATTACTAGTTGTAGTGTTAAAAGACCTTATACTTTGTTCAAATTGATAGTTAAACTGACTAATCATAGCTTTTAATTGGTCTGATAAAGTTTCCAAGTTTTTTGTGCCAGTTACTAAACTATCTACAATACTATCCTGTTTTGTTATTTGCACATCTAACCTTGCTTGAGTTTCCTCATATTCTCCTACTGCTCTAGTGAGAGAGTTTACTGCCTTATCAAATCGATTCACTAGCTCGGTTTCAATAAAGTGATAACTCTTGTTTAAATTCTCTATGACTTCTTTTAGTCCCTCTACTTTACCTGTAAATTCGTTTCTGAAATCAACCAACGAATCTTGAAGTGTTTTATTCGTATTTTGAATCAACTTTTGTTGTTCTTCACCTGCTTTACCTACTTTATCTAGAAACTCCTCTACAATTTTTTCGAAAGCATTCTCTGATGAGTTCATTGCTTTATCAGCAATTTTTTCCATGTAGGGTGCAATAGTTGAACTTAAAGATGACTCTACTCCTAGTCTTATCTCTTGCCCCATTTCTCTAACAACACTCTGCAACTTATCCCCTAAAGTTTCACTTAGTGCACCTAGATGGACTTCAGTTTGCTTAGAATAATCTCTAATTTCAGCTAAGGACTTTTCTGGATTTGTTCTAGGGTATCTAAAATCAATAGCATTCTGCAGCTTAAAAATTTTATCTCTTAACTTGGTCTTGTAATTTAAATATATACCAGAAAAAACTACACTAAAAAAAATACCAAAAATTGAAGACACAAAAGATATTTTTGCACCATTCACAACGGATGCAATTCCTTGTTTCAAAAGTTCAATATTATCTGAACCAATATCTAACCCTTGTAATCCTACTACCAAACCAACAAATGTAAATAACACCCCTATACCAACTAATAAATTAGATATACCCTTAAAAGAGTCTCGAGAAAATAGACTCGGACCAAGCGTGTTTTCATTAAAAAAGTGACCGGCATCTAAAGTGTTTTCTACATAATCATCCTTTATTACCAAAGATTCCTCAAACTCTTTCCATATACTGGAAATATGAGAATCAGGATGTTTACTATAAATTTCATCAGTTATCGTATGATGATCCTCTCCAATGTTTTCAAAATTTATCTTACTTATCAATTGGGTGAGTTCTAGAATATCCTTTTTCTCCTTTTCATAAAATCCATAAAGTTTTCTATACTGATAAATAAATATCCCAATAATTGTAATAATTGAGAAAGAAATTAAAATGTAACTTATCATAGCTTATATTTTAGTTATACTACCTGAGAATTTTTATTAATCAAATCTATAATTTTTAACACCTTTGTTAAGTCTGCATCATTATCAAAAACATCACTAATTCCTTGGTCATTTATATCTGTAAAGGGAGATTGATATAACATCGTTTTATCAATTGTGCCATTCTTAGATAAATAAGAAATAATAGTTTTTACAAAAGTCATCTGGTCTGCTTTTAAATTACCTACTTGCAAGAAATCTGCAAAAGCTTCATTCAAAGTAGACTGCTCTAGCCCCGTAATACTTCTAATAAAAGTGCCTAAGGGCTTTTCACCAAACTGCTGAACAAACTGTTCTTTTGTTCCTGCCACACCCTCTGTGAAAAGAATTTTTTCAAGTACATCCAGCTCAGTTTGAGTGATAGGAATGTTGTGGCTAAGTTTATGTATTGTTAAATGATTTTTATTTTTTCTGATATAGCTTTCAACTCTGTCCTTATAGGATTGTAAACTCACATAGGTCTGATTTACCGGTTCTCTAGCCTCAATTCCATCATAATCCAATTCATCTTCAAAATGAGTGTAAATAGGTTCTTGTTTTTCAGTTTCTAGGTATTTAATCAAATCCCTCAAAGCGACTCTTAGAGATTCTAATTTTTTCACATTGATGCTTTCCCAATAGTGATCTGTTTGCACCTCTTTTATGAGTGGGAGATGTGCAGCAACTTGAGGAATATTATCTTTCTTTTGCAATGAAACAGCAGTTCTAAAAATTTTACTCATGTATTTCCCCGTATCACCAGAACCCGTAAGCAATAGAATTTGATAAATTAAAACCAACATATCAAATCTTCTCGCCAATTCATCATCTCCTTCAGAGGGAGGTTGCAAATGTGATAAATGCGTGTTTATTTCTTGAACATCGCTTTTAGAGAGGTTTAGCCATTTACTTTTATTGCTGAAGGCTGTTACATATCTCAACTCTTTTCTTACTAAAAATCGATGTTCATCAAGGTTCTGAATTATTTTATGCAATTCAGAGAGGTAAGTATCTCTTATTTCTAACTCTTCGGGAGTCTTTTCTGAAAGACGCGTAATTAATTGAGACACCTTTAGTTTGGCTTCAAATATTTGTTGCAGTAATGGCTTCATGCTATTAGCAGATGCCCCTTCTGGATGCTCATCAAAAAATTCAAAATTCTGACAATAGTCAAATATCATAAATTCTTTTTTATCTTCACTAGGACCAAATAAATTTGGACACAAACGTGTACCTCTTCCGATCATTTGCCAAAACTTTGAGGAACTTCTCACTATTTTAAAGAACACTAAATTGACTACTCTAGGAGCGTCTACTCCGGTATCCATCATATCTACAGAGACCGCGATCTGTGGGTCTTGTTCTTCATAAGGATTTGTAAATTTTTCTAATAAGTTTTGCGCTTTGGTTTCATAATTGTCTATAACCCTTAAAAATTTTCCAGCATACTCGGGGTAATTTGTGTTGAACCTTTTTTCTATAAATTTTGCATGATCATGATTTTTAGCAAACAC
>Ga0228662_1001331_pt1 | contig 10194 bp, 10 predicted proteins | sample 76DmetaG_FD_183173 | JGI IMG/M metagenome (GOLD analysis project Ga0228662, IMG submission 183173) | Seawater microbial communities from Monterey Bay, California, United States - 76D | ecosystem: Environmental > Aquatic > Marine > Coastal | place: USA: California | collected 2016-11-10
TAGTTGAACACCACCAGCGTATATCTCACTACTACTTGCATATACAAACTTTGTTTTTGAATACTTGTATCTATGAAGTAGGTTAATAGTAGGAGTCATAGTGCTATCTATAACAGACAATGGTTTTGTATAGAAGTGTGCTGTGTTATTATATGCACACAAATGATATACTATATCTGCTTCAGGCAAATATGTAACGGCTTCTGTGTTTGTTAAATCACATGTGTCAAAAATGTGTCCGTATGTGTTAGCAGGCTCATGTATATCGGTTAATCTAACATCATGCTCACTATTCTCTAGTTGCTTTGCTAATGCTTGACCGATAAATCCAGAGGCGCCAGTTATTAGTATTTTCATTTTCTCATACCCTCAAACACTGTTTTCTTAAACAGTTTATTTTCTTTATCAATATACTCAAATAGTTTATTTGGTATGCCTAGTTTCTTACATGCGTTGTTCATCGCTAGTACATCTTTCGGTAAACAAGCACCGCCGTATCCTCTGAGTTCTGGCTTAACATCCAAATACTCATCTGGCAAATCAGTGTTACGTAAGAATGCTTCTTTTACTTTATCGTAATCTGCACCCATCTTATCACTTATCTCAAACATTACATTAGAGAATACTACACGCAATGCATTGAATGTATTGTGATAGTACTTCATAAGTTCTGCTTCTGTTGGCGAAACTCTCATAATATCTTCTGGTAGTTTACCATGTGAACGTTGTACTAGATAGTAATAGTTTACATTATCTGTTCCAACTAGTAACAACTTGTGGTCAAATATAAAGTCATACTCTGCACTTCGTTCTTTTAAGAACTCTGGAACAAATACAATTCTATCATCGTACTGTTCTACTAATCTTTCAGTTGTGCCTGGTTCTACTGTTGACTTGATACCTATTACACCTTCATAGTTTGCTTGGCGTAATTCAGCAACAACGCTTTCTACGATACTTATATCGCATTCGCCTTTGGCGTTTGTTGGTGTAGGAACACATAGATACACAATCTCTGCTTCTAACAAATCTTCTATCTTTGTGTCAAGTGTAATGTCATGTGGTATAACTGTATACCCGCAATGCTCAAAGCCAGTCTTACATGCTTTGCCTACCACTCCTAATCCTACTAATCCTATTTTCATTCTTGTTTCCACTTTACGCTACATCCAAATGATGGGTTTGGTTGCCAATCAATTGACTTGCCTACTAATGTTAAATCTAGTGCATGACGTAGACTGCTACCAGTTGGCATCAAATCATTGCTTGTATGACTTGGGTCTAGTTCGCCATGATACACAATAGTATCATCTTCATCAATAACATAAAACTCTGGAGTACAAACTGCGCCATATGCCTTTGCTATGCTTTGGTCTTCATCGAATATATAATCACATGCCAATCCATACTTGTTTACAAAATCTTCCATAAATTCTGGTGCATCTTCTGGGCTACTATCGTCTGTGTCTGGACTTGCATCGTTACTGTTAACTGCAATACAATGCACTCTGTCATTGTAATCTTTTACTATCTTTGATATTGCTGGCATTCTAAACAAGACATAAGGACAATGGTTACAAATAATCATTACTAGTCTTACGCCCTTAACATCGTCAATTGGATGTGCTTTCTTACCTATCATATTTTCACTTGTCAATAACATTAGCCTACTACCTCAAACTCTGGTGTACAGAATACAAGTTTACCACCGTCTTCAATCCAGTCTTTTAAAATTCTATTAACAAACAGTTCTTTAAAATGAAATGGGAATACTAAGAAGTAATCTGCTTTCTCTTTTGCTTCGTCTTCATGTACAATAGGAATACTACTGCCAACTAGATACTTACCAATCTTATCTGGATGTATCTCAGCGGCACCACTAATCACATCACTATCTAGTCCATAGTATTGCATGATTGTGTTACCCTTAGTACTAGCACCCATGATATAAACTTTCTTGCCATCTGCTACTTCTGAACGTAAGAAGTTCATAGTCTCATCTCGGTTCTTATCGATGTTCGCTTTCCAAGTATCATATCGTTCTACTGAACAATTCTCTTCATACTCACAACTACCTTCATTCAAGTGTTGAATATAAAGTTGATAACTGCCACCATTAATATCATTCTCACGTACTTGATATATCTCTAATCCATTACGTTCTAATAAGTTTACTAATGCTTTGTATGAATAGTATTCGATGTGTTCATGTATCACATTACCTAAGTCATTTGTATCTAACATTGGTCTTGCTGTCATCAATTGACAAACCCATACGCCACTCTCATGTAATATGTGTTTGATATCTTGTACGAACTCGTTTGGATTATCTAAGTCATAGAACATAGCAACAGTAGTTACAATCTTTACTGGACCATACCAGTCGCCGATTTGTTTGTCCCAGTTCTCCCTGTTAAAGAAGTCACCTATCATAATATCACAGTTCTCTTTCAATTCATTGTGAATATTCTGTGCCGGGTCAATTCCAACTTTTATCACGTTATCAGGATAAAAACTTAGAAGTGTTCCATCATTTGCACCAATGTCAACAACCAAGTCATCGTCATTTAGTTCCACTTCATATGATGCGTCTACTGTTATGCTCTCTAAGTTATCAACAATCTTTTTGTTCAACCTAGATAGATACCAATAATTTTTATATAAGTCTTCTTCTCTTACAGTATGTGTCAGTTGAACTAGGTCACATTCTTCACAATGCACTAAGGTAAGTGGTGCTGTTCCTACATCTAAGTTTGGTTCTTTGACAAATGCATTAATTTTCAAATCACCAATATCAAATACAGTAGTGAGTTCTTTACTGTCACAACTTCTGCATTGTTCTATTTGTTTTATATTTGCCATTATAAATCCTTTATGTAACTGATATCGGGATACGTATATGACCCTGCAATATCTTTGTTAACTGTTTTCGTCTTCTTAAAGTTTTCAAGACCCATAGCCGCAGTCTCTGGTGTCATAAACATATGATATCCTAAAACTGTCATCTTGTCATCTTCGTATGGTACGCTCATATCTCTGCCATCATGCACTGCACGTTGGGCCCAATCATAAAAATCTTTATCGTCTGTGAGTATCATACCACCTTTAATAGTACTTAGTATTTTCTTAAATTGAAAACTCAAACATTGGTAAGTTCCCTTGATATACATATTCTCAGTAAAGCGAGGAGCACCATCTACAATGTTTGTTGGTTCGATTGGATATACACCAGACCATTGTCTGTCTGTGAATTCAACATCAAACCCAGCATGTATCATTTGTATGGGCGCACTAACATAAGTGTGCTTTGGTATTTTAACAGTACAAGTTCCATGTTTCTTCTTATAGTATATAGCACTTAAAAAAATAGCATGACTGCAACAGTCTGTTGCTATACTATAAGGAGCATTAGCATACTCGGCTACTATTCTTTCGAACTCATGTACTTTGTCAAATGGATTTAGCATGTTATCTCTACTAAAGTTGCAGTAGCGGTATTTCCATAATTACCATCTACTATATTTGCAAATGGAACATCAGCATATTCTTTTTCTGTGATATTATATTTTCCTATCCAATTAAGAAAAGAATCACTACTATATAGTTTCTTACGTCTTTCATTCTGAAAAATAAATAAGGGACCTACGCCATCTATATTCATTATATCCGAGTTACTAGGATTATCATCTTGTGCCCATGCTTCTTCATAACTTCTTCCAACTCTACATTCATCATTCAAATATACATCAGCGGACATATAGCCATATTCTTCGTCTATATTAAAGAAATATTTTGACATGGTTTCTGTGTTATCCATAGTATCAAATCCTAAAATACAATCATTTATACCATTTCTGGTCGAAAAATTCATATAATTTGGAGTAACTAAAGATTGTTCATATTCATGTACACCGTGATTGATTAATTGTAAATCTAGTCTATCATATCTTTTATCTTTAATTTTTGTTGTAAACACTCTATGTAGTATATTACATTCTTCAATAGTTAATGAATTACCAATTTTAACAGGTGGTTCAATACTAGTGTATTCAAAACCTTTTCTTATATTATCTAACGCATGGGTCACTGGTGTTTTTGTCAGCCAATGGCCATCATAGGAGCGTCCTATTTCTGATCCCATACCCCGTTGATACATTCCAACATTATTTGTTTTACACTCTTTACAAAGTTCAAATACTCTTTGATTCGTGTATGTGTCGAATACATCAAGTGTTAGGGTTTCGTTGTTATCGAATTTAAATTGCATTTCCATTTTTGTTCACTTTCACAATTGGGTCATCACATTTATCCCAGTGTTTTGTTAACATACTCACAAAAGAATAATCTTCTAATGCTCTAAACTTATGTGATGTGCCAATTGGTATACGAATGCTATCACCTATATATAATCTAACAGTGATGTCTTCGCCAGAAGAAAACTCAGTATACTCACAACTTCCCGAAACCACCATCATATACTCATTGAACTCTGGATGATAATGATATCCTCTTTCATCACCTTTCTTGGTGACCATAAGATTGTATTCAGTTAAGTTGTCATCAATGGGAAAACTAAAAATTGTACCACGGTCATCTTCAAAGATGTCGGCAGATACCATTTCTGTTTTACTATTATCTTTAATTTTCTTATATCTCATTATCTAACCAGTTATACACATCTTCAAAATATGATTTTGTTATTTCTTTAAATTCTGTACTGAAGTATCTGTTTTTATTATACACTAATCTGTCCTTCAATTCAAGTGTTTTCTCTTTTAATTCCTCTGGTGATAATTGATTGATGATTTCCATTTGCTGTAACACCATCTCTATGCGTTTGAACATGTCATCTTCTAGGTCATAACTATTATCAAAAACGTCATCGAATGTATCAAATCCCCATTCTCTAAGAACTTCTAGTGTTCTTGGTTGCCCTATAATCATAAAAGGATGCATGAATACAATTGCTTTGAATATAACTTCTGATATGTAACAGCCTGGACCAACAGCACTGCTTTCAGTAAGAACACTCATAAAAGAGTTTTGATAAAAAGATGCTGAACTCCATACTGTATCATCAAAGAAGCAACCATTGTCTTGGAAGTCTTCTACATCAAGTACTAATGGCAACTCCTTCATAAAACTGTTCGCTTCTGTTCTCAATTTATCTTTATTGACAAGATTGTACTTGTCGTATACCTCTCTCCAGTTTTCCTTGTCGCTTACTAGCCATTCAATGTGTTCTTCAAATGTCTCGCCGTCCATGGTTTTGGCACAACTTATTAGATTGTTTTCTATCATGCCTAGTTCACGCAATCTTAATAGAAAGTACATTCTATGTGGTTTGTGTATTCTGTTGAAACTAAGAAACGTATGGTCAAATGTTCGACTATCAATAACTTCGTCTGATATTTCGTATTTCTCTTCCCAGTAAAAATGATTCCATCCAGGAACAAAGAACGTTTTGATGTTAGATGTATTTTTTTCTGGTGCAAAATAATCACCTGATACCCAACATACACAGTCTACGTCTGCGCCTGCTATTTCCAGTTTTTCATTAATATCTATATTCTCGTGGTAAAAGTAATCACCAGTTACACATATAGGTTCTTGTACTGTGCTAATTGCAACTCTTGTAAATGGTGGTATAATCTTAACTACACTGCCATCTTTAACAATGTCTATACCTTTATTTCCTAACTCTTGTGATATATTAGGCTCGTATATTAGTTTGTTACTATCTCCGAATTCTATCTGCTGGTTAAAATCTATATTCCAATAATTAAAATTAAAATTTAGATGTTTCCACCATTCAGAGTCTCCTAAATGTTTGAAATATAAATGGTTGATGTTTAATGTTAACATTCATCTATCGCTTCAATAATTCTATCTGCAATGGCAGAGTGACCGTTTTTACTCCAATGTCCATCTTCTGCTGATATGTGGTATACTAATTCTTCTTCGTATGTCTTACCAAACTGTTTAGCAATGTTTATAAACTTAAAATTATCATCATCGACTAATTCTGTGTTATTTTCAAGTCTTTTTGATTCTTGGTTCCATCTTTCATTTTCTTCGATAGACCACCAATATGTTTTAAAGTTGTGTATCTTGCCTAAGCCTTTAGTCATAAGTACGTTTGTCTCAAAATCATTTGTGTCATTCTCAAATGTACTCAACGTCAAGTTGGCTTTGTATACTTCTTTTAGCCAAGGCTTATCAAATCTTCCTGTTGGTACATGTCCCGGATTGATATTGGTACAACAACCAAACTCTGGTAATTTATCTGCTGATGCGAAATAGAGCCTTCTGGAACGAAAAGTGTATCCAATAATTACCATTTCTACTTGACTTCCATATACATTACACCATCGAGTAAGTATTAGATTAATCAAACTATTTGATGCGCCACGTTGAGCAATGTTTATTACTTTATAATTTTCAAAGAGTTTTGTATTTTGTAGTAAAGCACCAAATGTATCCTTGTGTAACATTCCATCACCGAATGTAAAACTATCACCTACTAAAAGTACAATCTTGTCGTTTGGTTCTATAGGCGACATGGTACTTCTTGTTTGTAACTCATTATTCCAACCATCGTCCATCTCATAATATCCATCGTCTGTTAGAGGATTTTTATTTGAATGTTGTAAAACTTGTTTTACAAATGGAGAATAATCTCGTTTGTCATCTATCGTTTCGTTGCTTTCGTTTCTAATCGCCATCTACGTAATCTCGTATTTCGTCCCATAATTCTGGGAACGTTATTTGAAAGTTTTCATTTCTTAATCTATCTAGTTCAGAAGTGTAGTCCATTGCTTTTTGTAACAACTTCAAATCTGTGGGCTTTTGTTCATTACGCCTCATCATTGCCATCTTACCAGGATCCCAATCGTCTGGAAAGAATGGTTCCATTCTATCGTTTATTTCTTTTCTAAGTTCTAATGGCAAAACATTTACAGAAAATTCTTCTGGCTGAGTTACAAAGTTATGATGTACTCTTATATCTTTCTCTGAAGCGAAATCCATCATTTCATCTAAGTAGAAATAGTTCATCCAAGTAACAGTCTGTGTTATGTTTATCGATATATTAGATTTCTCATAAAACTTCAATCCTTCACCATCTCTTGCGGCTATTAACATATCTATAGTATTCGAAACATCTTTCCACTTAGTTGGATGTCTTATGAATTCGTTTCTTGCCTCAACATCGTCAATACTCAAGCCAACTTCAACTTCATCAAACTGTCTCCATATGTTGATTATCTCATCGGTCATTTGTGTACAGTTGATGTTATACCATAATTTTACATTAGTTCTACCAGCATCAATCATTCTTTGTAGAAATTTAAAATGCTCTTTGATTAGTGTTGGCTCGCCACCATTAATATAGAATACTTTTGCATTCTTTGATTTTTCAAATAGGTCATCCCAAAATCTTTCTTGTTCCGGCCAATCAAATTGATTCATTTCTTTATCAAAAAGATGAAGTGTAGTAAACTTCTTTCTCATTTTATTGTAATCTGTAATCCATTTACTACTACTCCAAGGATTACATGACCTACATTTTGCGTTACATATATTCCCTAATCTTAGTTCTATAAATTCTAACTCAACTTTGTTTAATGAACCATCATCATTAGTTCTGCTTTTCGCCTCTTCAAGTGTGAATGTATCATAAAGTTGATTTTCTTTTGCTCTTTTACTCCATACACCAGACTCTTCTTCTCTATAACATCTCTTACATGCTTCTGGTTCGTCACCATTTAACATCTCTAGTCGAACTTGATTATATGAATCACCATTCATAATCTCTTCTATCGAATGATTTTTTAAGTCTAAAAATATATCTCCATCTACTTCTCTGGGATTGGTATTTGAATGTTTTGTATAATTCCTAGACCTAGATATGCCATTGTGATGGTCAGCAACACAACATAATGTAGTTCCACCATGTGGGTGACTCGCTAAATGGATCCAAGGTAGTTTACAGAATGTCTTACTCATCCCAACACTCCATCCACCAATCATACAATTCAGGACAATGCTCTTGGTAAATGTCTTCGATTGTAGGCATACCAATTTGTTTATCTTTTCTTATTTCACTTAATTTTGCTTGGAACTGTCTACCGCCAACTGATGGCTTGTGGTGGTCATTCCATTGTTGTGCAAATGTTGGCCTCGATTTCATTTCACGTAATGTATTAATCAACGTTTCTTGGTTCTTCTCTGCTATTGGTTCCATGTAATCTAAGTTTTCTTGTATTACTTTATCAAGTATGTGTCTAGGCCATGCAAATGGAGAGAATACCATATCTGGATGGAATGCAAACATCATCTTTGTTTCCATTCTTACACCAAGTTCTTGGCTCAAATCAAATAATTCTTTTAATGAGAACATACCAGGTCCAGTAATAGTCAAGTCTAATAACATCTTGTCTTTACCACCAGGCAATGCAACTCCTTGTTTAAAGTTTTCTAACCACTCTTCCCATACTAAACCAGTTCGAATGAATTCACCAATCTTACCTGTACCGTCAATACTTGCACACATCATCCAATCTTTGAACTGTGGCAAATAGTCATACAAGTTTTTACCTTTGTATGTTACACGGGACAAGTTAGAATTGTATCTTAGAAAACAGTCCTTTGCAGTTCCTGCCTGTGTCATATTTTCTAATGTTTCCCAATGTATTTCATACATGAGTGGTTCACCACCAACCCAATATATTTCTTCAACTATGCCTTCATCAATTGCTTTTCTAAACTCTGGCTCTACAACATCAACAGTAAATGAATTCATTTTCTTCTTCACATCTGGTATCATAAAAGGATGTTCTTCAGGTGACCATAACTTGTGTGTCTTCTTTTCTGCTTCCCAACTTGAACTCAATAATTCTCCACACATTCTACACTTAAAGTTACATAGATTACTAAAGCGATAATCAAATGAGATAGTAGGCATAGATGTTCTGCCCTCATCATCTGTCTTCTCAAATGCTTCTTCAATCTTATGCTTGAATAGATGACCGGTAAACCATTTCTTATATGAACTCAAACTTAGGATGTCATCGTTACAAACGTCACACTGTGGAATAGTTTCACCTGCCATAAGTTTCTTTCTTATGTCCATCATGTATGGTGAGTTCCAGTGTTCTTCTAATGTAAGTGGATTAAAATCATCTGCTTTAGTTTTGACTTTCTTTTCTATACCATACGAATCATCATTTGATGCATCAATGTATTGCTTCTGAAACTGATGTTCTTCACGTGAAGCACAGCACATTCTTCTCTCACCTTGTGGTGAAATGTAAGTGTGTGTCCACGGCGCCATACAGAAAGTTTTGTTCTCACTTTCTTCAGCACAACTTCCGTCATCTTTCCAGATTGGTATAATTTTCATATTAGATTATTCTCCGATAACATGCTCTGTTTTGTTTTCGAAATTTCTGTTTCTTTGCCACAAAAGACAGAACATGCTTTTAATCTTTTGTTTCGTATATCTCTATCTTCAAATGTCTCGAGGTATCCTGTTGTGTACATCTCGCCACCTATTATATCTTTAAGAGATGTATGTTGTAATGATATGCTATCTTTTCCATATCTATTTATAAATGCTAATAACGCCGCTACTGTGTCGCCTTGGCTGTATTGGTCATCATATATAGATGCTAAGTAACAACATGGAAAAACCATTCCATAACTGTTTACAAAAATCTTTTTATCTTCCATGGATTCGCAGTTGATATCATATTCACTCAACTTTTTATCATACTCTGATAACTGAACTGTTTTATCTAATTTCCATTCTCTTGTTGGATTATGGTGCCATTTGATAGGTGTTAGAGGAACAACAGACTTTGCCAATTGTTTTTTTATATCTTCTAAATATCCAGTTTCCAAACTATCTGGTTCTGGCATTGGCTCTGAATCCCATTTTCTTTGTTCAAGGTCTACGCCAATAGGTGGTTTGATAGTATATTGAAAATGACCTTCTTTGCCATGAACTGACATGTCATGTCTCCTTTTGCCAGAACTCTCAGTGAAGTTAGTAAATCCCATTGCCTTCTTTGCATAGAACTGTTTAAATCCCAACTTCTTTGATAGTTCAGTTGCTTCTTCTATCTGATGTTGATTGTGGCGAAATACAAGAAACTCCCATCTGGCTTCTGCACCAGTTGATATATAGTTTGT
>Ga0228662_1001333_pt1 | contig 10181 bp, 9 predicted proteins | sample 76DmetaG_FD_183173 | JGI IMG/M metagenome (GOLD analysis project Ga0228662, IMG submission 183173) | Seawater microbial communities from Monterey Bay, California, United States - 76D | ecosystem: Environmental > Aquatic > Marine > Coastal | place: USA: California | collected 2016-11-10
CCTATGCCGCCGCACTTAAAACGGCTTTTGTTTCACGAAGCGCCAAGAGCGCGTGAAAAGGGTGGGCGCTCGGGTGTCCCATTTTATATGACGACGGACAACATGGGACATGTTTCAGATAGGTATCGATATTCGAATAGGCATTCGGATACAGAAAAATCGCTGAGCCTCGGTGCAAAAATCCTTCATCAGTGATTGCAGGACCCACGGCATCCGTGGCTTGTTTAGAAAAATGATATTGGGCCGAGAGATCAAAAAAATCTAAATTTCTATCCTGGTGTAAGACAGCATTTTCAAACACGATTCTGAATATTTCTGGGTAGTAGTGTGCAAATTCAAACGTCGCGAAAAACCATCCACGCCCTTGCTTACGCCGAAGATATCCACGTTTCGTTTTATGGTGTTTCAAAACACGTTCGGCACGTTGGTTTAATGTTTCGATACCAGTGGAGTGATCGGACGATGTTTGTAATAATGTTTTAACCAAGGTTGATTTGCCCGATCCGGGCAAACCTAAGAGCTCAACCAACATTTACGGGGCCATTTTGCACAAGATATGATAGATATCTGTTCCCTCTTCATTGCGTTGTAGAACCAGACGTTTTTCAACGACTTCAAAACCATAACTATTAAGGAGCTTGGTGAGTTCCATTTCCGACAACCAGCCTCCCATTGGACTATTTTCATGTGGTGTGAAGCCTGTTGTGCGATTATGGCCGAGTTGGATAATTGCATATTTTTTCGTAATGCGTGCAAATTCACGCAATATGTCCTTAGCCACACTGAAGACGACGATATCGCGCAGAAAACGAGTGCTTACGAGTAAATCGAACTCTTTGTCCTTAAATGGTAAAGCAGCGGCATCTCCAACGCGGGCGTCAATTCCATCAAAATCGGAGCCTAATATTTTTTGTGCTGTCGAAATCATATCCTCAGATGCATCTAGTCCCGCAATTTCAAACCCTTTCTTTCGGTACATGGGAACGAAACGGCCTGTTCCAAACGGGATATCTACGACCGACATCCCATCTGGGAGCTGATCTAAGAGTTGCGCCATTTGGTCTTGCTCGACATACCACCAAGCTTGTTTCTTACGTTTTTCTTCGTATTTACTCGCAATTTCTTTATAATATGTATCGCCTTTTGGCCGCCCCTTGGACACAACGTTTGGGGATATCATTTTGATTCCTTTCTTGTCGTTCACCGGGACTAATATGGTTAACAGTCCAGGCAACGCTGACCGGGCTTTAAATTTAGGCCCGCTAGGACTATGACATAAACCGCCGATATTTCAATGTAAAATTCTTAAATGTCTGCAGATCTATTGCCAAAAAGTGTCGCTGTTGGGTTGGTATTCTTTTCATGCACGAATGCATTGTCAATGATTTGGATGTAATGGGGAACTGTGGTCAAACATCTGGTCGTGATCTAGTGAAGTTGGGTTCGGAATCGTGAGGTCCATTCAACAAGACAGCGCTCATGTTGTTCTCGGCGCGCAAGAGGCCATCACCCCGGACTGCAAATTGCTTGCAGGCCGAGCCATGCGCCGTCGGGAAGGGGGAGGGCTGTGGGTGGCTGCGATGTTGATGTGGGTCTGCGGTGATCTGACAGGGCTATTTTTGCCAGTTGGTCCACCTGCCGGCTTGAGAGCTCGTTTGAGGTGATCAGGCTGATGGAGACGAAGGGCCCGGCATCTTCGAGGTAGAGGCCAAGCGGATCTGCGCTATTTAAAGTGGCGATGGCAGAGGCGACATAGCCTGCCGTCACCACCGGATCGTCCGACTGCCCCACCATATTATCAAACAAAATAACTTTGCCGCCGGGTAAAACGATGGGCGCGGCGCGTTGTCCGGGAAGGACGCGCAGCTCAAGTGGGGTATTCGGTGCCAAGCGCTCCACCATGAGCGCGGCGCTACGAATGCCTTCGGGGCTGGTGCAATAGGGCCCCGCCAATTGGCCGATCCGCTCTGCAAGCACTCGGCCGAGTTGTACGCGTTTGGCCTCAGGCAAGACCTTGGTCGCATAGCTGACCATAGCTTGCGGGCCCCAGATCAGCGTTGCTAAACTTAGAAGGACGACACTTGAGACCGCAAAGATAAAACGCAATCTCCCAGGATGTGGTCGGCTACGATCAATGGCTTTTTGCACCTTGAGCAGGGCCTCAAGCATGGTTTTATCCGAAATTTCCAAACTTTCTTCAGAGCCTGGTGCGGGCCTTAGGGTTGCTGCATCCTCTTTGTGGGTTTGAACATCTACGGCCGCCAAAGACCAATGGGCCAATGGGCGGTTTTGCATATCAGTCAAGATCAAAGTGGCTTGGCCGCAAGAGACCACGACCTCACGCCTTTGCATCGCAGGGCCGCTGCGCCAAAGGCCGGTACATTCCAGCCGATCATATGCTTTAAGTGCGGTCATATGGGCCTGCTCTGCCTATTTGCCGCAAGATAGGTTGATCCGGTCACCGACGCAATGGCCTGTGGTAATCTGCGCTGATGTTCGCCCGCCCTTAGGTTGTTTTGGCGATGCCGCGAAGCTCAAATTTCTGGATCTTGCCTGTGGACGTTTTGGGCAATTCTTGGAAGATGATTTGCTTTGGTGTTTTGAACCCAGCGAGACGAGCGCGCACAAAGGCAATCACCTCAGCTTCTGTGGCTGATTTGCCTTCAAGCAGCTCAACAAAGGCGCATGGGACTTCCCCCCATTTATCATCGGGCTTGGCCACAACGGCGCAGAGGCTCACGGCCGGATGGGCCATGATTGCGCCTTCGACCTCAATGCTTGAGATATTCTCGCCACCGGAGATGATGATGTCTTTCATCCGATCGGCAATTTGCATCATACCATCTGGATGTTGAATAGCGATGTCTTCGGAATGGAAAAACCCACCAGCAAAAGCCTTCTGCGTTGCCTCGGGGTTTTTGTAATAGCCCTTCATGACCGAGTTGCCCCGCATGACGATTTCGCCCTGTGTGACGCCATCCATGGCAATTTGCTGGCCTGTGTCATCGACAACTGTGGTCAAGTCCATCATCGGCATGGCGATGCCCTGGCGAGCTTTGCGCGCCGATTGCTCTTCGGCCGGCAAACTATCCCAAGCCGGGTTCCAAAGCGATTCCACCACATGCCCATAGGTCTCGGTCAGCCCATAGACTTGTGTGACATTGAAACCCAATTGGCCAATCGCGGCCAAAGTGGCCGGAGCGGGTGGGGCGCCTGCTGTAAAGACCTCAACCTGGTGGTCGAAGTTGCGCCTTTCGCCGTCTTCGGCGTTTACAATCATGTTCAGCACAATTGGCGCACCGCCGAAATGGCTGACCCTTTCATCTGCGATACCATCATAAATGGCCTTGGCGGAAATGTCGCGGCAACCGACGACCGTGCCGCCCAAAAGCGGCATCATCCAAGTGTGGTTCCAGCCGTTGCAGTGAAATAACGGCACGATGGCCATGAATACGGGTTGGAGCGTCATGCGCCAACTGATCGGCGTGCCCATGGTCATCAAATAGGCGCCGCGGTGGTGATAAACCACACCTTTGGGTCGGCCAGTTGTGCCAGATGTATAGTTGAGCGCGAGGCTCTCCCATTCATCGCTCGGCATGATCCAAGGGGCCCGCGCATCGCCGCGCGTCAGAAGTGTCTCATACTCCATATGCCGGCCCGAGGCGGTAAAGCTAGCCTCTTGATCGGCCACCTCAATGATCTGTGGCGCGGGAGTGCTCATAGCTGCAATTGCCGCCTCAACTGGGGCGAGGAATTGGCTATCGACCAAAACAATCTTCGCCTCCCCATGCTCAAAAATATAGGTCAGCGTGTCAACATCGAGCCGCGTGTTGATCGTGTTCAAAACAGCGCCACATGCCGGCACGCCAAAACTGGCTTCAATTTGCGCCGTGATATTGGGGAGCAGGGTTGCGACTACATCGCCAGGCTGAATGCCCAAACCGGTTAGGGCGCTGGCCAGTTGGCTGACCCGCGCATGATACTGGCGGTAGGTGGCGCGATGGGAGCCATAGACCACCGCAACATGGTCCGCAAAAACCGAGGCTGCGCGTTGCAGATGCGACAAGGGCGTCAGCGGCACATAATTTGCCGCGCATTTGTCTAAACCAGTCTCTTCCGCCATCCAGCCCATGTCGTATTCCTCCCACTTTTTGCGCACTATCGCGCTTGCGCAGATGATTTCAAGAGCCCATGCATAACAAATGGATCAAAAAACAAATACAGTTGCGTCAATTCTTTTCATGGTGACCGGAATGGCCACTGTCGGAGTGATTGATAATTTCATCACCTATATCGCTGTGGAGGTGAGCCTGTGGCAATTTCACTTCCTACGCAGCATGATCGCCGTCCCGGCCATTGTGGGTTTCGGCCTTATGGCTGGCTGGACATTGCGCCCTTTAAGGCTATGGCCCGTCTTGGGCCGCAATATGTTTCTGTCGGGTGCTATGTTTGTTTATTTCGGCTGTTTGGGGTTCTTTCCCATTTCGGCGGTTGCGGCAGGTCTATTCACAGCGCCGGTTTTGGTGATGTTTATTGATGCTGTCTGGTCGCGCCGGCGCATTGGGCCAATTCGCCTCACGACCGCATGTCTTGGGTTTTTAGGGACGCTTATGGTGCTCAAGCCCGATGTTGGCGGCTTAAGCTGGGCCAATTTAATTCCCGTTTCGGCTGGGCTCATGTATGCTTTTGGCAATGTGGCCACGCGCAAATGGTGTGAAGGCGAAAGCGCTGTTGCCTTGCTTTGGTCCTATATGTTTTTGATGCTGCTCTTTGGAGGTTTAGGGGTCATTTACCTTTATGTCTTCCCTGGAGACCCAAGCAGTTATCTCACGCGCGCTTGGGTTTGGCCATCTGCAAGCGTCTGGATATGGATTGTCATTCAGGCGATATTTTCGTTGATTGGTATTGGCTTCATCATGAAAGCCTATCTCATCGGCGAGGTGACCTATGTCTCGATCTTTGAATATTCCATGCTCATTTTCGCCAGCACCACCGCTTGGGTGTTGTTTGGGGATCGTCTTGGGCCGTTGGGGTTTGTCGGCATAGGTGTCATCATTATCACCGGAATAGTCATTGCCGTGCGCTCAAATGCGGCGGACAATTAGGGCATCTGTGGTTCGATAAGGGGGCCGGGGGTCAAGCGGCGAAATGGCTGTAAAAGCCCTCGCCGTCCTCTGCTAATCTGCGAAGCAGTTCAGGCGCGGCAAATCGGGCGCCATAGCGTTCTTGCAGCTCATCGCAGCGCGCCACCCCATAATCGGCACCAAGCATGTCGAGCCAAGACAACGGCCCGCCGGACCAAGGGGCAAAACCCCAGCCTAAAATCGCGCCAACATCCCCCTCGCGCACATCCATCAACACGCCCTCTTGCAATGCGCGCACCGCCTCGAGGCTTTGGGCGAACATGAGCCTGTGCTGCACCTCCAGCAGCTCCAGATTGCCGCCCTCTTTGCCAAAGTGATCGCGCAGACCTTGCCAGAGGCCCTGCCGCTTGCCTTTGGCATCATACTCATAAAACCCGGCTGACGACTTACGGCCGAGTCGGCCTTGCTCAAACAGCCAAAACAAGACCTCATCGGCCTGCGCATTGTCGTAATCTGCGCCCATGGCGTCTTTGGTGGCCTTGGCGATTTTGACCCCGAGATCAATCGAGGTCTCATCGTTCAGTTGCAGCGGGCCAAGGGGCATTCCCATCAGCTTGGCGGCATTCTCTATCAGGGCGGGCTCAACCCCCTCTTGCACCATGCGAAGCCCCTCGTTGATATAGGGGATGATGCACCGGTTGGCGTAAAAGAACCGAGCGTCATTCACCACAATTGGCGTTTTGCGAATTTGCCGCACAAAGTCTAAGGCTTTCGCCACAGCCGGGTTGCCGGTCTCTGCGCCCTTGATAATTTCGACCAGCGCCATTTTCTCGACTGGGCTGAAAAAGTGGATGCCAATAAACTTATCGGGCCGCGTGCTGGCCTTTGCCAGCTCTGTTATAGGCAAAGTTGAGGTGTTGCTGGCAAAAATAGTGTCGGGGCCTATTACGGCTTCGACTTGCTTGGTCACCTCTGCTTTGATCTTTGGATCTTCAAATACAGCTTCAATGATCAAGTCACATTCTGTCAGAGCTTGATAGTTGGTTGTGGCCTCAATGCGCGCCAGCAGAACCTCTTTGTGCTCAGGCGTAGATTTGCGCCGCGCGATCCCCTTGTCGCAATAGCCAGCGACATAGGCTTTGCCCTTATCGGCTGCTGCTTGGGTTTGATCAATGAGCACCACCTCAATTCCAGCCTGCGCCGAGACAAGCGCAATACCAGCGCCCATCATCCCGGCACCAAGAATGCCCAATTTGCGCACAGATTGATCTGGCACCTCTTTGGGCCGTACCGCGCCTTTGTCCAGCGCGCCTTTGTTGAGAAACAAACTGCGGATCATATGAGAGGAGGAGGGGTTCAGGATGACCGATGTGAAGTGCCGGGCCTCGATTTTCAGAGCCGTATCAAAGGGCACCAAAGCGCCCTCATAGACCGCACTTAACAGAGCCTTAGCCGCTGGGTAAACGCCCATGGTTTGACCATTGACCATGGCGGAGGCTCCGACATAGGTCATAAAGCCTGCCGGATGATAGGGCGCACCGCCGGGCATTTTATAGCCTTTGGCGTCCCATGGCTTGACCAAATCCGTATCTTTTGCCGCTAAGATCCAGGCTTTTGCATCCTCGAGCGGGGTGGCGCTGACTGCATTAATGATCCCGGCCGCTTTGGCTTGGGCCGGTGAGCAAAGCTTGCCCTGCAACAGATAGGGGCTCGCCGCCAGCGCCCCCATTTTGCGGACCAAGCGGGTCGTGCCACCTGCGCCGGGGAAAATCCCGACCTTGATTTCTGGCAGACCAATTTTCGCCTTTGGGTTGTCTGCGCAAATGATGTGATGGCAGGCCAGCGGAATCTCAAGCCCAATGCCAAGTGCCGTACCGGGCAGCACCGCGACGATGGGCTTCCCATCCTTTTTGGTTTTAAAATCCATGCCCGCCAGTTCAATTTTGCGCAGAATTTTATGGATCTCCATAACCATCTCGAAACATCCCTGCGCGGGATTTTCTGGGGTCATGTCCTTTGTTTCGGCAATCACCGCCAAATCCATACCAGCGGCGAAATCTGACTTAGCGGAGGTGATGATCACCCCTTTGACCTCTGGATCGTTGAGGCAGCCATCAATCAGCGCATTCAGATCGGAAAAGCCCTGGGTGCTCATCACGTTCATCGGCCGGGTCTGGCAATCCCAGGTGATGGTGGCCAGACCATCGGCGTCAAGTGTTTGGGTAAAATCGGACATATATCCCGCCTCTAATTTAGGTATTCTCGGGTCGTCCAATCGCGATGACCCAAAGCGTTCATGATCGAGCTGATCCGCCAAGTTTTTCCGTCATGGAGTAACATAGCAGAGGAGGTGTAAGGCCCCACAACGCGCCGATCTCCGGCAAACATTTGCGTTTGATAGGTGCCAATCAAAGTGTCCTCTTCGCTGACTTCAATCACCATGACCTTCCGAATGATTTGCGAAATTTTGAGCGTATCGAGGGCCTGGCAATAGAGATCCCAATCTTTTTTGAGGCTTTCAATTGAATCGTTATAGAGCTGGCCGTTGAGGGTGATTGAAGTGAACGGCAAGGCAACATGATCAACCCAGCTCTGAAAATCGCGATTGACCCAACAGATGGAAATTCGATCTAAAAAGGCTTGGAATTCGACTTCGTTCACGAGAATGCTCCACTTTTATCGTCAAATGCGTTCAATAATCGTCGCGGCGCCCATGCCAGAGGCGACGCAGAGTGTCGCCAAGCCGGTGCCCTTGCCGCTGCGCTCTAATTCATCGAGCAACATGCCAATAATAATGGCACCTGTAGCGCCAAGCGGGTGGCCCATAGCAATCGCGCCACCGTTTACATTGACCCGGCTGTCGTCAACATTGAAGGCCTGCATAAAGCGCAGCACCACGGCGGCGAAGGCCTCATTGACTTCAAACAGATCAATATCGGAAATGGACATCCCAGTTTGTGCCAAAATCTTCTCGGTGACAGGAACCGGTCCTGTGAGCATGATCGTGGGATCAGATCCAATTTTAGCTGTGGCGCGAATAACCGCGCGGGGTTTGAGCCCATGGGCTTCCCCAAACGCTTTCGAGCCGATCAAGATCCCAGCTGCCCCGTCAACAATGCCCGACGAGTTGCCAGCGTGATGGATATGGTTGATCCGCTCCAGATGCGGGTACTTCATCAGGGCGACCTTATCAAAACCGGGCATGGTTTCGCCCATATCTTTGAAGGCAGGTTTCAAAGCTCCCAGTGACTGCATATCCGTGCCGGCGCGGGGGTATTCGTCATGGGTCAAAATGGGCAGGCCGTTCAGATCCTTCACCGCAACCAATGTGTCGTCAAAGCGCCCCTCTGCTATGGCCCGCTCTGCGCGTTTTTGGCTCTCAACGGCCAAAAGATCAGCCTGCGCGCGGGTGAAGCCATATTCTGTCGCGATTATATCGGCGGAAATTCCTTGCGGCACAAAGTAATGCGCCATGGCGATCGAGGGATCTGCGGCAACGGCGGCGCCATCGCTGCCCATTGGCACCCGGCTCATCATCTCGACACCACCTGCGATATAGGCGCTGCCGGCACCGCCTTGGATTTGGTTCGCCGCAAGATTGACCGCCTCCATACCGCTGGCACAGAAGCGATTGATCGACAGGCCGGGGATACGCTCGTCCAGATCTGAGGCCAGCACCGCTGTTCTGGCCAAACAGCCGCCTTGTTCCATCACCTGCGTGGCATTTCCCCAGATGACATCCTCAATCACGGGTCCGTTCAGACCATTGCGGTGGTGTAACGCGTTGAGCAGATCGGCAGAGAGCCGCGCGGCTGTGACTTCATGAAGGCTGCCGTCTGCGCGCCCCTTGCCGCGCGGTGTACGCACGGAATCGTAAATATAAGCCTCAGTCATAGATTGTTCCTTTATGCCCGGTCAGAGGGATTGCCCGGCATCAAATCATAGGGGTGTTTCCAACCGGGCGTGGCTTCGATCCGGCCGAGCCAAGCGTCAATATTGGGCCAATCAGAACGGATAAAGCCATAGGGCTCAGGGTAGAACAGATAGCCACAATTGGCGATATCGGCGATGGTGAGGCTTTGCCCGACGATCCAGTCGCGCTGGGCCAGATGGCTGTCCAGTGTTTTAAAGGCGCCAAGTAACCGGCTTTGCATAAATTTGATCGCCTCTTGCGGGCGTTTGTCTTCCGCTAAGAAATTCATCAAAAAACGGGTGACGCCGGCCTGTGAAGACATTTTATGGTTGTCAAAAAGCACCCAGCGCAGCACTTCGTATTTGTCCTCTGGCGCGCCGCCCAGTTTGCCGGTTTGGTCGACCGCCCATTGCTGAATTGCGCCTGATTGCGACAGGGTAAAATCGCCCTGTTCCAGAACCGGGGCCTCGGCCATTATGTTGAGGCTGCGATAGGCGTCGGTCCGTGCTTGACCGCTGAAGAAATCTACGAAAACGGGTTGCCAGTCGAGGCCGGAGAGCTCAAGCGTCAGCGCTGCTTTGTAGGAATTCCCGCTTTCTCCGAAGCAATATAGTTTGAGCGTCATTTAAGCCTCTAGATGTATTTTATTGCGGTCACGTGAAGTGTCAGCCAGAAAAGGCCTCCGCGTCAAGTGCCATTACCGTGTCTCCGCCCGAAGTTATTCGCGCCAAATGAAGTGCCGTGGCCGGCAAGTGCCGGGCCATATAATATTGGCCCGTTGTCAATTTTGCTTCATAAAACGCGCGATCGTTCGGGTCTGTTTCCAGCGCCGCACAGGCCGCCTTTGCCATCTCGCCCCACATCAACCCAAGGCAGACATGGCCGAGCAGATGGAGGAAGTCTGTAGATCCGGCCAGGGCATTATGAGGGGTTTTGATCCCGTTTTGCATGAAATACATCACCGCGGTCTGCAAATCTTTGGAGGCGGCTTTTATGCCGGCGACGAAGGGTTCCATCGCTGCCTGATCGGCATTTTCATCACAAAAGCGCGCGAGACGCTCCATGAACCCGAGGATGTATTTTCCACCTTCTTGCCCGAGCTTGCGGCCCACCAAATCCAGGGCCTGCACCCCATTGGCGCCCTCATAGATCATTGCGATACGCGCATCTCGGGTAAATTGCGA
>Ga0228662_1001334_pt1 | contig 10176 bp, 8 predicted proteins | sample 76DmetaG_FD_183173 | JGI IMG/M metagenome (GOLD analysis project Ga0228662, IMG submission 183173) | Seawater microbial communities from Monterey Bay, California, United States - 76D | ecosystem: Environmental > Aquatic > Marine > Coastal | place: USA: California | collected 2016-11-10
TGAAGTAATGTCTGGGCCATTATAGACCGTAAAGAAATCCCATCCAGATTCAATATCAAAACTAACGAATGTAAATGTGACCAGATCGCCTGTGTTTTCAGGAAATATAGTAACAGTTGTCAATTCGCTAGAGGAATAGTCTCCAGTGGCACCTCCAGAATCAAAAAGAGTGTCTCCGCAACCAGTGTTTGTTGTAAAAATTAATGGTCCTACCCAATTGCTTGTAGAAGTACCACAATCGGCTTGTACATAAAAATGGTAGGTCGTATTAGAGTCTAGTCCAGTTAAGTTGTAAGTCGTAGCCGTAGTTGTATCTGTGGTACCTGTTCCTTGAGTAAATCCTTCAGGACCATACTCAATATTCCATGAAGATTCGGTAGCACCTGCTGTCCAGTTTATGTCTGCAGTTGAAGTGGTTATGGCATCTGCTGTAGCTGCCCCAGGTTGAGTACAAGACGGTGCAGTAATACAAATATTATCAATCAAAGATTGATCTCCTGGTGCTACAAATGCTTCATTGTACTTCCCACTGTGTTCTAGTTTTAATACAAAATTTGTCCCTGCAAAGGCACTTAAATCGTAGTATTGGTTGACAAAAGGATCTGCATTAGCTGTAGTAGGTCTTAGAGTTGCTCCAATTTGCGCTCCATCTACCGTTACTCTAAAGTTAGAGTAGGTAGCACCGTAGCTGTACGTTTGTTTCAAGTCAAATGTCAAAATAACAATTGTTTCTGCAGTTGCATCTACAGAAATGGTCACTGCCGATTGGTGTGTTACGTTATCAACCCATGCTTGTGTTTCAGTAGTTGACGTAGAACCACCAGTCCAACCATCTCCACTATCACCACCAGTTAGAAGAATTCCAAAATCTGAGGAAAAAGCTCCAGCTCCAGCATCTAAGCTAGCATCTGAATGAATATCTGACGACAAGGCTGCATTGGCGCCCAAGATTCCAGCTTCAAAATCAAAACATCCGGGCATCGTAAAAGGTACTGGAAGTGTTGTAAAACTAAAGGGCCCCACCCAAGCACTGGTATCTCCAGCTCCACAATCGGCTTGAACATAAAAATCGTAAGTTGCGTTGCTGTTTAACCCTGTTAAATTAAAAGGATTTGTATTTGCTACAATAGTCGTTCCTGCTCCTTGTGCAAAATCAGCTGGACCATACTCGACATTCCATAAGGCTTCAGAATTATAAGCAGTCCAACCTAATTCAACTGAAGTAGTGGTTATGTTTGTGGCGGTCACATCACTCACTTGAATACATGTTGGGGGTGGAGAACAAGAGATTAAAATCTCGTACCCAGGGTCATTTACAGAAGCATCACTATCAAACACAAAGGTCAGAGCACCTGTTGGATGTGAAGACGTGATAGGATCTGGAATAGTATCTCCAGAAAAGCTTCCTAGTTCTGTTGAGCTAACGTCTGGTCCATCGTAGACCGTAAAGAAATCGAAGTTATTTTCAGTTTCAAAACTAATAAATGTAAATGTGACAAGATCACCCGGATTATCTGCATAAACAGTGGTCGTTATTAAGTCATTATTTCCATAATTTCCAGTAGCTCCTCCAGAATCAAAAAGGGTGTCTCCACAAGCGGGACTTGTTGTAAAATTAACAGGTCCTCTCCAGGGACTGGAGTCTGTGCCACTACAAATAGCTCTCACAAATATTTCATAATCTGTTGAAGAATCTAAACCAGTAATTGTATAAGGATTTGTTGTTATTGGAGTTCCGGCTGTTGTAGGTTCCCCAGTACCTTGAGGTTGTATGACATACTCCCATGCGGTTTCTCCATTGTTTGCAGTCCATGAAATGTCAGCTGAACTTCCTGTGACTGTTGATACCACCAAGTCACTGACTTGAAGACACGAAGGCGCTGGTGCACACGAGACTAAAATCTCGTATCCGGGGTCATTTACAGAACTATCGCTGTCAAACACAAAGGTCAGAGCACCTGTTGGATGAGAAGACGTGATAGGATCTGGAATAATATCTCCAGAAAAGCTTCCAAGTTCTATTGAGCTAACGTCTGGTCCATCATAGACCGTAAAGAAATCGAAGTTATTTTCAGTTTCAAAACTAATGAATGTAAATGTGACAAGTTCACCAGTATTATCAGGAAAAACGGTAACGGTTGTCAAGTCATTATTTCCATAATTTCCAGTAGGACCTCCAGAATCAAAAAGGGTGTCTCCACAACTGGGATTTGTAATAAAACTAACCATTGACCAGGTACTGTCGCCGTCTGCGCAATTGGTTCTAATATACAAATCATAGCTTGTATTTGAATTATAGCCTGTGATTGTTAGTGGATTATTTGTAGTGGTAGTCCCTGTGTTAGAGGGAGTTTCGTCAGCAAGAACCAATTGATATTGCCATGTTGTATCTCCAGTATTAGCCGTCCAAGATATTGTTGCACCAACAGCGGAGGTGCTGTCAACACTAAGGGCGTTAGGCGCTATACAACTTGGGCAAAATGCTGTAATTGTTCCAGTTGTAATAGACGTTTCTGCTCCAGATCCAACCTCTGATCCTGATGTATCAAGAATTTCATAACTAGTTTCATAACCGAAAGATCCTCCACCAAGCCATTCGGTGGTTATGTCGGCCCCATCTGTTACTGTAAAAGGTAAGACAAGTTCTGATTCATTAATTGGGACGGTTACTCCGGCAAGTATAACAGTACCATCTACGGAAACATTCATGGTGTTTCCATTCCATCCATCTCCATAAGAATCTATCATCTTTAGTGAGTAGTCGCATTGTCCAAAAGAAATAAGCGTACAGAAAAAAAACGCTAATGCGTAAGTAATATCTTTCATAATGTTAAATTGGTTAGACAGTGAAGTTAATTGTTTTTTTAAGTAAAAATTAACATAATATTAATAAATCGATTAAGTGTGAATTTAACCGATTAAATACGCAATAACATATGCGATGCCCTTTTAAAATTTAAATTCTAAATGACTTAGTCTAGCTATAAATTTTTACCTTTGACCAATACGTTTATATGATTGAGAAAAAAGTTATTGGCTTAGAAAAAGTGGTTTTAATTGGAGTAATTACTAAATTACAAGATGAAACGAAGTCCGAAGAATATTTGGAGGAACTTGAATTTCTAACCTATACTGCTGGTGGTGAAGTGCTAAAGCGTTTCACCCAAAAGATGGATACACCCAACCCAAAAACGTTTATTGGGACAGGTAAAATGGAGGAGTTGCGATTATATATACAGGAACACAAGGTTGGAACTGCCATTTTTGATGATGAATTATCGTCTGCTCAAGAACGAAATATCAGTAAACTATTAAATTGTAAAGTTTTAGACCGTACGAATCTAATATTAGACATTTTTGCACAACGTGCTCAGACAAGTTATGCCCGCACTCAAGTTGAATTGGCACAATGCGAATATTTATTACCACGATTAAAAGGAATGTGGACGCACCTCGAACGTCAAAAAGGGGGTATTGGAATGCGTGGACCAGGAGAGACAGAAATTGAAACAGATCGTCGTATCGTTAGAGAGAAAATAGCATTTTTAAAGGCCAAGATTAAAAAGATTGACAAGCAAATGTCCGTTCAGCGAAGTAATAGAGGCGCCATGGTTCGTGTGGCTCTTGTAGGGTACACAAATGTTGGAAAATCGACCTTAATGAATGTCATTAGTAAGTCAGACGTCTTTGCAGAAAATAAATTATTTGCAACCCTTGACACAACAGTCCGAAAAGTGGTGGTCAGAAACTTACCTTTTTTAATGAGTGATACTGTGGGCTTTATTCGCAAATTACCCACACAATTGGTCGATTCTTTTAAAAGCACTTTAGATGAGGTTCGAGAATCAGATTTATTATTGCATGTAGTAGATATTTCGCATCCAAATTTTGAAGAGCATATAGCGTCTGTTAATCTTATTTTAGCAGAAATTAATGCATTAGATAAACCAACCCTTATGGTGTTTAATAAGATTGATGCCTATGAAGCGGAACCGTTTGATGACACCGATTTAACAGCCGTTCGTACAGAAGCTCATTATTCTTTGGAAGAGTGGAAATCCACGTGGATGTCTAAAATTGGTAAAAATTCATTATTTATATCTGCACTTAATAAAGAGAATTTAGAAGATTTTAGAAAACGTGTTTATGACGCGGTTCGCGAAATTCATATAACTCGCTTTCCGTATAATCGATTTTTATATCCCGATTATTAAGAGACTATAGAATAAAAACCAGTTTAGTAGAAGAGATTTTCTTAGAAACTATAATTTATTCCCAGTCCAAAAACTTGACGTGTTTGTAAACCTTCAAACGCATTGTCATCATAAATTGTTTGATAGGCTAATGTGGTTGAAATGTATTTGTTGATGTTCATGACTAAATTCATGGTATAATCTAGATCAATATTTTGTGGGTCTTCCAAATAATTTGAATACAGGTTCAAAGTATTTTCCATGGATATATTTTTCATCAAATCAAATTTATAGTAAGCACCCACAGAAGCTCCAAGCTCAAAACGTGTACTCTTTCCTTCTTCTACACCAAAATAAGCGTCATCGGGCAGGGTGAGCGTTTTGTCCACAACTATTAATTTTGCGGTTGCAGGGGCGATATTAACCTTCAGATTGTCGCTTTTTTTCCAGAGCATTCCTGGTCCAATTTGTAAGTATCCAGGAGATAGAAATTTAGTAGGGCCCTCTGTATCACTATCTAAATCATCTGTAAACTGTGTTTTGAAATTGAGGAACGCAGAATAATACCAATAGCCTGTAGCTTTTTTTCCGAGTACAGAGTTCCACTCCAAACGATCATCGGATTTTTGGATGTCTTGATCTTTAATCTTTGTAATTCCAAAGGAGGCTATGATTTTATTGTCCCAAGACCAATCGTCTTTAAGATAATTAAAGTCGTAGTTTACACCAACAGTTCCAGAAACACTGCTAACCCCTCCGGCTACCCAATTTTCAAATGCAGATTGGTTTAATAAAAATGTGAAGGTTCCGCCTTTGGTCCACACAGAATTTTGGGTATTTTCCGTTGTGGGTTCTTGAGCATATAAGTTGTGAAATTGGGTAATAAGGGCGAATAATAAAATAAATTTTTTCATTTAATTGTAGATATTGGGGTTTTAAGTCAGATGCAAATATATTAAACTGTACATCAAAAATAGAAGTTAATAAGGTCGATTATTTTTTAAACAAAGGCACAGACGAACAGGCCTCACCATACATTATAGACTTTGCTATGGGTTGTAGTTTATTGATCAAAAAAAGATAGGCATTCTTTGGCACGGGTTTGTTTGAACATCCTTTGACAATCACAGGTTTATTGTTGCAGAAACTAAGGTCTAGATCATTAATAATTATCTGATACAAAGCTGTTTCTAGAGTTTCTAAATCCCCTACAACAACTTGTTTGGCAATGCCAGAAAGTTGCAGTCTGATTAACATAAAAGCCCAGCCAGGAATGATGGCGTCTGTAGAACAATGCAACGCAACGAATTGATTTTCATAGACCGTCCAATCATGTGTGTTTACAAAGGTTCTGAATTCTTTTTCTCGAAGTACAAGACCTTCATGAAGCCAGTCTTTAATGTCAAAACAAATGCGAACACCCTTAGGATAATAATCCTCTAAATCAATTGTGACAAGAGCACTGTTGGCAACACGATTTACAATTTCACCAGTTGTCATAGTTACAGCATTCCAAGTTCTAGTTTAGCTTCTTCACTCATTAGTTCTTGAGTCCACGGGGGGTCAAACGTAATCTCGACCTCCGCATCTTTCACAGCATCTAAAGATTTAATTTTCTCTTCTACTTCCAAAGGGAGTGTTTCAGCAACTGGACAGTTAGGTGTGGTCAAAGTCATCAAAATCTTGACTTCATAATCTTCGTTGACAAATACGTCATAAATCAGTCCTAATTCATAAATATCTACTGGAATTTCTGGATCAAAAATGGTTTTTATAACACGAACTATTTTTTCTCCTAAGGCATTTACATCAATTTTTTCGGTACTCATAATTCTATTTGTGTTTGATATGCAAGCGCATACATTTTTATTTTTTTTACCATGCTCACCAATCCGTTAGCCCGTGTAGGAGACAAGTGTTCTTTAAGTCCAATTTCGTCAATAAAATCGGTGTTTGTGTTTAGTATTGTATTGGGACTTTGGTTGGAAAATACACGGATTAAAATTGCAACGATTCCTTTAGTGATTATTGCATCACTATCGGCTGTATACACGACTTTTTCGTTTTCGAGATCTGCATGTAGCCATACTTTACTCTGACAACCTTTTATAATGTTGTCTTCTGTTTTGAATTTTGAATCGATCAGTGGAAGTGATTTCCCTAAATCAATCATATGTTCATAGCGGTCCATCCAATCGTCAAACATGGAAAACTCATCTATCAAATCCGCTTGTATCGTTTCAATATTCATGTGTTTATGTTTATTGTTTTTCAAAGGTCACATGGTACATCCATTTAATCATTTTCTTGGGGATCAAGTTTTGGTTATGAATGTTTCATAGTGCAAAAATACAATTCTTAAATGGGAATTTTAATTTTCTTGTAGAGATAATACATGTTCTACTAGGGGTTTAATTTCCGCTGGTGGATATTTATGATCAAAACTACTCGACTGTATCGTATCTCCTTTTCGAATTACGGTTAGTTGGGCGAATGGAGCACCATCGTGCTGCCTATAATTTGTAGGAGATTTTAAATTCGGTAAATTTTTTAGGTTAATTGTTTTTAATAATCTGATGCATTCCTCCCAATCTTTTGCGTCTAAATCACTTGAAATAGCGTTTAACTTATCGAAATCTTTAAATTCTGTGAGACTGTTTTGTCTTATAACAAGTTCTTGAAAAAATCCACGCGTTTGTGCTTTGTAAGAAATTGAAACTTCACTTTGTTGTGAACTATTTTCGCTGCTATTGCTTAGAGCTGTTTTTTTTGAATTACAGGTCGTAGTAAGAACTATTAATGTAAACCAGGTGACAAATAGTTTCATGTGTATATATTTATCGTTTAAAGGTAGTAAAATCTAAATTTAACGCAACATCATGGCCGCTTTTTTAACACCCTCTACAAAAGTGTCTATTTCTTTTTTGGTATTATAAAAACAAAACGAAGCTCTTGCAGTTCCAGAAACTTTAAAGAAATCCATTATGGGTTGCGCACAGTGTTGCCCTGTTCGAATGGCAATACCAAGTTTATCAACAATAGTTCCAAGGTCATAGGCATGAACTCCTTCAATATTAAAAGAGATTACTGATGTTTTGTCTGTTTTTGGGCCATAAATTTGCATACCTTCGATGGTGTTTAGCTTTTTAGTAGCATACTCTAAAAGCTCATGTTCATAAGCGGCAATCGCCTCAAAGCCAATCGAATTCATATAGTCAATTGCAGCTCCAAAAGCAATTCCTCCACAAATATTTGGAGTCCCTGCTTCAAATTTATGAGGCAGATCTGCATAGGTTGTTTTTTCAAAAGTAACTTCAGAAATCATTTCGCCACCACCTTGATACGGAGGTAATTTATGTAGCCATGACTCTTTTGCATAGAGCATTCCAACACCTGTTGGCCCACACATTTTATGACCAGAGGTCACATAAAAATCCACATCCAAAGCTTGTACATCGGGTTTGATGTGTGGACACGCTTGTGCGCCATCAACCAACACGGCTGCACCTACCAAATGTGCTTTTTTGATCATTTCCTCAATGGGGTTAATCGTTCCTAAAGCATTGGAAATATGATTGACAAAAACCAATTTTGGTTTTAAAAGTAACAAGTTATCGTAGGCGGTCATGTCCAAGGTGCCTTCCGAAGTCATCGGAATTACTTTCAAAGACGCTTTGGTTTTTTCGCAAAGCATTTGCCAAGGAACTATGTTGCTGTGGTGTTCGAGTGCAGAGACTAAAATCGTGTCTTTTTCGTTTAGAAAACTCGCAAAGCCATTAGCTACTAAATTAATACTGTGCGTTGTTCCTGATGTAAAAATAATTTCATGTGCATACGCCGCATTAAAATGGTTTTGAATGCTTTGACGTGCCTCTTCATATTTATCTGTAGCCTCCTGACTTAGAGTATGAACCCCTCTATGAATATTGGCATTGTAGTTGGAATAATAATCCGCAATAACATCAATGACTTGTTGTGGAGTTTGAGATGTTGCTGCATTGTCAAGATAAATTAATGGCTTTCCGTTAACGGTTCTAGAAAGTATTGGAAAATCCTTACGGATTTTATCAACATCAAATGGGCTGTTTGAACTTAGAGCTTTCATTATAAATCAAATCCTATATTTACTCCTAACTTATTGGCAATTAGTGCATTTATTCTGTTTTTTAGTTGTGGAATTTTCACACTTTCTAAAACGTTATTCGCAAAGGCATACATTAAAAGAGCTTTGGCTTCTTTTTCAGGAATTCCTCTGGCACGTAAATAAAATAATGCATTTTCATCTAATTGTCCAATGGTACATCCATGAGAGCACTTTACGTCATCGGCAAAAATCTCTAACTGTGGCTTGGTGTTGATGCTTGCTTTGTCGCTTACAAGCAAATTATTATTAGCTTGAAAAGCATTGGTTTTTTGAGCTTCTTTATTAACGAGTACCTTGCCGTTAAAAACGCCAATGGCACTATCGCCAAAGATCCCTTTATAATCTTGATGGCTTTCGCAATTAGGTTCAATATGATGTACCAATGTATTATGGTCGACATGTTGTTTGTTACCAATAATAGTGACTCCATTTAAAGTGGAGTCGATATATTCTCCGTTTTGATAAAAGTTCAAATTGTTTCGGGTTAATTTACCACCAAAACTGAAGGTGTGTACCGAAACATGGCTTTCTCTTTCTTGATTTATGTAAGTGCTATCAATTAGAGATGCATTTTCGTTGTCATTTTGAACTTTATAATAGTCAACAATTCCACGATTAGCAGCAAAAATTTCAGTAACACTGTTAGTTAAGCTTGGGTTAGCTGTAAGGCTTTGGTGGCGCTCAATAATCTGCACATGTGCATTTTCATCCACTACAATTAAGTTTCTGGGTTGAAGCAAAAGTGCCGCTTCATTTCCAGTTGAAAAATGGATAATTTGGATTGGTTTCTCAACTAGCTTATTTTTTGTAATATGAATGTAAGCACCTTCATTTGAAAATGCAGTATTCAAGGATGTCAAGCTGTCTTTTTCAGCTATTTTATTAAAATAGTTTTCAATTACAACTTGGTATTTTGGCTTGCTTAAGGCGGATGACATTAAGCAGATATCAATGCCTTCGTGTGTGGTTTCTGAGAGATGTGATGCATATTTTCCATCAACAAATACAATTTTATAACTGTCAATGTCATGAATAAAATAGGGTTGAACGTCTTTATATTCAATGGTAGATTCTGTTTTTGCAAATACACTAAAATCTTTTTTCAATACCTTTTTTAAGGAAGTGTATTTCCAAGCTTCATCTTTTTTGGCAGGAAACCCTTTAGATTCAAATCGTTTGATTGCTTCAGTGCGCATATCGTGTACAAAAGTGTTGTCTAATGAAATCTGATTTTCAAAAGCAATAAATGAGGATACTAATTTTTCTTTAAGTTCCATAAAGGTAATGCGTTCTTTTAATTTTCAGCTTCTTGTTTGATCCAGTCATATCCTTTTTCTTCCAATTCAAATGCAAGGTCTTTAGTTCCAGACTTTACAATTTTTCCATTGTGAAGGACATGAACAAAATCGGGTACGATATAATCCAACAGACGTTGGTAATGGGTAATAACAACGACGGCACTATCTTTCGTTTTTAATTTATTAACCCCATTGGCTACAATTCGAAGTGCATCAATATCTAGTCCTGAGTCGGTTTCATCTAGAATTGCTAATTTTGGATTTAACATTGCCATCTGAAAAATCTCGTTCCGTTTTTTTTCACCGCCAGAAAACCCTTGGTTTAAGGAACGCGATAAGAATTTTCGATCGATTTCTAAGAGTTCAGATTTTTCACGAATCATTTGAAGCATTTCTTTTGCCGGCATATCTTCTAAACCTTTAGCTTTACGCATTTCGTTTAAAGATGTTTTCATAAAGTTAGTGACCGTTACACCTGGAATTTCAACAGGATATTGAAAGGACAAAAAGATGCCTTTTTGGGCACGTTCTTCGACAGATA
>Ga0228662_1001339_pt1 | contig 10155 bp, 10 predicted proteins | sample 76DmetaG_FD_183173 | JGI IMG/M metagenome (GOLD analysis project Ga0228662, IMG submission 183173) | Seawater microbial communities from Monterey Bay, California, United States - 76D | ecosystem: Environmental > Aquatic > Marine > Coastal | place: USA: California | collected 2016-11-10
GTCTGTTTAAAACAAAAAGCACCACCTGAAGCTATCGAACTTGGAGTTTTAAAAACAATAGCAGCATTTTCAAATTCTAATGGTGGAGATTTATTTATTGGAGTTAATGACAGTGAAGAAATTGTTGGCCTTGAAAAAGATTATTTGAGTTTCAAACCTATTGATCAAAATAAAGATGGTTTTCAAAAACATTTAGATAATATTATTTCAAAAACCTTTACAAATTCTATTTTTTCCTCTTTATTAATTACAATAGAAACTATAAACAACTTAGATTTTTGCAGAATAAATGTTAAGAAAGCACGAAATACAATTTTTGCAAAAATTAATAAAGAAGAAAAGTTTTATATAAGAAGAAGTGGAAGTACTGTTGAATTATCAAAAAGTGAGATGATTAAATATTTAAAAAACAGAAGCTAAAATTTATTATTTTATTTTTTTTTCAATTGAGTCAAGTCTTGAAATAATTTTATCAAATTTATCTGCATCCTTATCATCCATGTCATTATTTAAAACACCTTCAACAAAAACAGAATTAATTATGGATAAGCCAAAAATACCTCCTGTAAATAGAACAATAACAAAGTAGAGTCTAACAAACCACATTTCTACTGAACTGGTAATGTTTTCAGTAACTATATCAGGTATTTCATACCAGCCTTCAATAGTAAATATTTTAAATATAGAATAAAAAGAAGTCAATGGATCCCCAAAATATTCAGGTGCGATATTAGAAAATAAATTGTGAGATAGCAGGGCAAAAATAAAGTTAACAACAACAAATATGAAAATAATTAAATATGAGGATTTCAATGCACGTTGAACTCCGTTAAATAAATGTTTACTGTTTTCAAAAACTGCAATAACTCTGAAAAGTCTAATAATTCTTATCAATCTAATGGTTCTCAGGGTAAATAAAAAAGATAAATCAGTAATTTCTAAATTAGAAATTAAAGCAAATAGTTCTGGAAATGAAATTATAACTAATAAAAAATCTAATTTATTTAGCCCTTCTTTTATATAATTTTTAAAACCAAATTCACGAATTTTAAATAATAGTTCAAGAATGTATATGATTAAAAATAGATAATGAAAATTGTTAAAGATTAATTCGTAATTATTAAACTGAGTAAATCCCTCTAAAAATATTAGAATTGAATTTAAAAGAATTATTGAAATTATAATTCTTTCATTTAAAAAAAAATTTTTCATTGTATTATAAATATAAAATTAAATGTATATATATTTTCTGTGATAATATAAAATTTTGAATACCGAACTATTATTTTTTATAATAAAGTATAATCGAACTTTAATTTTTGTTATATTGAAAAAAAATTTAAATATATTATTATGAGTGAAAAAAAATTAACATTTGCACACGGACTAGTGGGAATGTTTGTAGAAATGACAGCTGCCGATGGGCAAATGGACAAGGTTGAATTACAAACTGTTGGAGCTTTAGTAAGAATACATCTTGAACCTAACGGATTTGATGAGGCAGCTAGAAAACAAATCATTGCAGAAGGTTTTGATTGGTGGAATTCTTATGAAACTAGGAAAGAAAGAGCTACTGCAATTTTTAGTTTGGCTATAGGAATGCGAGATGCTCTATCCAAGGAGGAAAGAATAAAGATTGCTAAAGGTCTATCGGTAATTGCTGCTGCTGACAAAGAAATTGCCGCTGGAGAACAATCTTTTTTTAATGGCTGTTTAGAATGTCTTGGTTTAACTTTTGATGATTTAAATTAAAAATTATGAGCGAAAATAAATTTACTCACGCCCATGCATTAGTTGGAATGTTTATTGAAATGACAGCTGCCGATGGAAAAATGGATAAAGTTGAATTACAGACTGTTGGTGGACTAGTTGCCGCAATTCTTGAGCCTGCTGGAATGGATGCAGAAGCTAGAAAACAAATTATTGATGAATCATTTACATGGTGGTCTTCTTTCAATACACCTAATGATAGAGTTCAAGCTGTTTTTAATGCTGCTTCTGGAATAGGTGAAGCCCTTGGAAAAGAATTAAGAATTAAAGCTGCTAGAGCTCTTATGATAATTGGGCAAGCTGATGGTGAAGTAGCCGATATTGAAAGTAAATTCTTACATGCTTGTTTAGAGTGTCTTAATATAACTCTTGATGAGGCATTAAAAAAACAGTAAAAAAAACATATTCTATCGATATAAAAAAAAGGCAATATGCCTTTTTTTTATATTAATTTTATTTTAATGGGTATTATAATTCCTCTTTTTTTAATTATTTTTTCTAGTCTAATAATATGGAAAGCTTCTAATGGATTTGATGATGCTTCTTCTTTTCTAGGTAGAAACTTAACTGAAGGTGTTAAAGGAGCAACTATTAACGCAATATCTAGTTCAATGCCAGAGTTGTTAACTAGTATTTTCTTTTTATTGTTTTTAAAGGATTCAGAAGGGTTTTCTGGCGGATTAGGTACTGTTGCGGGAAGTGCTGTGTTTAATGCTATGGTAATTCCTGCATTGTCAATAATTGCCGTTGTTTATTACGGTGTTTCAAAGACCATTGAAATTTCAAAGAAAGTAATCTTTAGAGATTCAATTGCTTTAATAACTCTTCAAATTGCTCTTATAATAATAATATACTTTCAGTTACTGAACATCATCGGGGGAATTATTTTAGTTAGTTTGTATTTGACTTATGTTATCTATATGATTTCATCAATGAAATCTAATACTGATTACAAAACAATTGATAATATTAAAAATAGATCTAAACAAAAGATAAACCGATTTATAAGTTTTATAAAATTAGATTTTTCAAATGCTTTAATTGGTAATAAAAACATTAATAGTACTAAAGCTATATTACTGTTATTGATTTCATTATTTTTTATGGGAGGCTCATGTTTAGTTTTGGTGTGGGCCTGTGAATTAATTGGAGAAAATCAATATTCCGTCTTTGGATTTGAAAATTTAAAGGGGTTAGATTTACCAATTTCTATAGTTGCAGTAATTATAGCAGCTGCAGCAACTAGTGTTCCAGATACTATACTTTCAGTAAAAGATGCAATAAAAGGAAATTACAATGATGCTATTTCAAACGCAATTGGAAGTAATGTTTTTGATATTGGTTTTGCTTTAGGTTTCCCTGTGTTAATGTTCTCTATTTTATACAACCCCATTTTTTTAACGGAAAGTGTACAAGAATTTAGTCTAAAAATTATGATTGTTCTACTTATATTAACCATCTTAACATTTATAATTTTAATTTCAAATAAAAGGATTGGTCTAAGAAGAGGAATACTTCTTTTAATGTTATATATGTTTTTTATAACTTATATATTGTTCTTTTAAGCTTATGGAGACAAAAAATATTTTTGATCAAGTATTAAGTAATGCAGTATTAGAATTCGAAAAAATTGATTCTTTTACAAATATTACCTCTGAAACAATTATCAGAGAACCTGCAATTGAAGAAAGAGATAAATTATGGAATATAACTAGAGTATTTGTTGATTTTATTTATAAACAAGATTTAAACTTAACAAACAAACAACTTAGGGACAAGGTTTGTCATTACTCTATTGTAGCATTACATTGGAATGATCTTCAAATAGATAATAAAGAATTTTCTTATTCAAATGGAAGGTTTAGAAGAGATACTGTTGCTCTTGCATTATGCTTGTTTTCTAGATTAGATAATAGTTATCAGGATTATTATAAGATTCTTGACGGATGGGTGTTGCCACATACAAATTTTTCCTTACCACTTTGGACCTTAAGATCAATAATAGATTCTAATCGTGATAACTTTTTTAATAGTTTATTATTAGAAGATGCACAAAAAGCCTCTAAATATTTATGTGATTCATATTTCAAAAATAGATTTGTAGATTATGATTACTTGATTGATAATGACCAAGATCATCCTTTACTAGAACATTGGTGGAAAATTAGATTACTTTTTAAATTTCCTAATGTTGATACTTGGATTTTTCTTAGAAGATATATATGGAATTCGATTGATGTTCCAGGCGGATTAGGTTTGCATTCAAAAGATAGAGATATTAACAAAGACTTTTTAAAAATTAAGAGTGAATCAATAGAATTTCCAAAAGAATGGAAATTTAAAGAAAAGCTCATGTTTTTATTTATTTTTTTCTGTTTTAAAATGGATAATGAATTAGATGATGCTGAAAAAAAGTTCATAAAAAAGTACTGGCAAGAATGGAATGAAGGCTATAAGGAAGAAGATTACAATAAAATATTTGATTGCGTAAATTCTGAATTTAATAAAAATTCTTCCATTGAAAAACTACATCAATGTATACATGATATTAAAACTCATTTTATAAATCTTTACAAAAAAGACGATAAACTAACAAATGAAGAATTTTATAACAAGCTTAATACTCAATTGTCGCTTATTCTAAAAGATTTAATGTGGATCTCATATTCTGATGGATTTTGCGATGACAAAGAGTTTAAATTTATTGAAGCTTTAAGAGGAATATGGGGTGTTCAAGAGAGAATATTTCCAGAAGAGGGATATACTGAATACTACAATACAAAATTTGATCCAAATAGAAGAGAAAGTTTTCCTGAAATGAATATGGATTCTGATTTAGATTTATCAGAAAATAATTCTCAAATTAAAGATTATCCTATTGATTTTTATTATCAAACAAAACTAGATCACTGGAACTGTCTAATAAAAAACGATCAACTTATTAAGCATTATCAACCTACAGGCAAGTCAAACAAATCTAGTAATCAACTCAAAATAATACCTTTCCCAAACATCATTAATTCAAATGAAATAGAAAAAGATTTGTTCAGAGATTTTTCAAATAACGAAATAGATTTAATTGTTAACAAGATTAACTCAACTAAAAGTTGTATTTATTTAACATGGATTAATGAAACATTAAAATCTGGGCTTGACAATCGTGGATTTAAATCTCCATTTTGGTTTATGCCGTTCGTATGTTATGGATTTGATGTAGGTTCTTTTTTGATTTTTGAGCAAAACGGAATTTTCACAAATTATAGAGACAATGACGAATTAACTTGTGTTTTACATGTTGATTTATGGGATTCTGTTAGTTTAGAGAAAGGATGGAATGGATTATTAGATATTTGGGTAAAAGAAGGTTATAGAGATCAATCCGATTTACAATTAGATATAGAAAACATAACTTCACTGAAAATTGAAGGAACCAATCCCCAAACTGGAGAAAAAATAGTGGTAAATTTTGTAGATACCCATGGACCCGGAAAAAAATCTACATTACATATAATTAAAGCCATATGGGATAGTGTATGGAAAGAAACAGTTGCTACAAATAAAGATTCTAGTGTTTATGTCCTACCAAGAAATAATGAATATTTTAACTCTTGGGACGAACTTTTAGTCTGGGCAAACTTAAAAGATGACAACACTAAAGGAAATAACGAAACCCCATAACTTCTTCTTTTAAAAACTATGAACAGCTATGATTTTGTTTTTTGTTCATTATGTGGAAAGAAGTATTCTTTTTCAAGTAAATGTTGTGAAAGACCGACATTAAGTTCATTAACGAATAAAGAGGTAAAAAATTTCAAGAAACAAGAAGAGATAAATTACCTTAAAAATTTAATAAAGTATTGTGTTTGGTGTGGGACTAAAGTTAAATGGAATGGAGGAAAATTTATAAAAACATGTAAAGTCTGTGATAAAAATGTAATGGGAGGAAAATTATTTAGATTAGATGAATCTTTAAGTTTTTGCGAAAACTGTGGTCAAAAAGTTTTTAGTAGAAACGATAATTGTACATGTGGATATCTTCCAATTCAAAATGATAATTCACTTTTAGAAATTAATTCTAACTTAATTTTTCCTTATGAAAAAAAATACTGTAAAGATTGTGGAAAAAGTATTGAATTGATTAGTGATTTTAAAGAGGATATTGTAAATGAAGAAACAGGAGAGGTGATAACTGTATTTCCTCACTTTTGTAATTTAAAATCTCCCACTTACCCTTAATTAAGCAAATGAAGGGGCATCTAGACTGCCAATTCCGCCAGGAAATTCACAATCAACATTTTCATCCTCATATCTAAAACCTAAAACATAATCTCCAAAATCAACACCATAACCCATTTCATCAGTTGATAAAACAATTAACCCAAATTTTTTTATATTAAAATCACCACTAATTTTTAATTCACCATTTACGCTGAAATTTTCAGAGGTTTTAGTAGTAACTAGCACCTTGTCTCTTTTATTAAATTCTTCATTTTTAAAAAAAGTATCCCAGTTATCAGGTAAGTTATTAGCTCCGTATATACTACTTTCGTTTTTTGAATTTAAAATCTCACCTTCTTCACCAAAATATTTATCAATAAGTTCATCAAAACTTCCATTAAAAAAAGGTTTAGTATTTATTTGAATTTCAATCTTTAAAAAATCCATATTAATAGCAGTGAAACTTGAAACGTCAGATATATCCCAATAACCATCTTTCTCTAAATTATCTTCACAGAACTGATTCCAAAAGATATTATCTTTTAATTCTAACCAATTATTATATTCCTCTTTTGAAATAAATCCTTGATTAAACTCTGAACCCAGACCTGATAAATTGACTTCAATAATTATACTTTGTTTATCATTCATTATATTAATATCTTACTTTTTTAAATAAAAGATACCAAATTTAAATATATGCAAGAAATTAACATCGAAAAAACAGATTTTACTTTATGGGAAATTGAATTTGAAATAAGTAAAAAATACGATTCAAATAAATTTTCGTTTGAAGAAGCAAAAAAAGATTTTTATGAAAAAATTGGAGTTGAAGCAACAAATATCTCTGAAGAAGAAGAGTTTGAAAGATTTGAATATTTAACGACTGAGATACAATATTTTGCATGTGACTCTGGTCATGGAGGTAATATTATAAATGATTGCCTTAACGCACTGAAAGAAGATTCTCCAGGATTTGGAGAAACGGAATGGGAATACAGTTGGAATAAACGAGATTACAAGGATTATTTACATGAGCCGTATATTCAATGGGCATTAGATATCTCCTCATATGGCCAAATTAAAATTAAAGATGGAGTTTTAAGTGGTGATTGTCTTTTATTGGTTTGGGATGAGTGTAATTGTGATCAATGTGAAAATGAATTGTAGTAAAATAACTTACAATATTTAGAGCGAAATGATTAAGAAGGTAGTATTTATTGATATGGATGGTGTTATAGTTGACTTAGAAACTAATATCAATAATTGGTTTAATAAGAATCCTAATTTTCATAAAAAATATAAAGAAAATCCTGACCACATACCTGGAATTTTTAGAAATCCACCTCCAATTAAAGGAGCTATTGAAGCAGTTAATAAACTAGCTTATAGTGGAAAGTATGAATTGTATATTGCTACCTCTGTACCTTGGGAAAATTCAGAATCTTATTCCGATAAGAAGCATTGGATTGAAAATCACTTCGGAAAATTATTTCACAAACGAATTTTCGCAACACATTCAAAGAACATGCTAATAGGGGATTATCTTATTGATGATAGAAAGAAGAATGGAGCTGTTGAGTTTAATGGTGAGTTGTTAAGATTCGGATTCGATTGGGAAAATAATAACAAACCAAACGAATACCCAACATGGAAGGCAATTCTAGAAAAATTATTATAAATTAATTGCTTTTATAAATAAAATAAATGTCTAAACGTTATCTTACCAAATCCCGTTATAAATTAGGATTAGAATGTCCAAATAAACTTTATTTTACCAAAAAAGAGAATGAGTTTTATAGTGCTAAAACCAATGATACTTTTTTACAAGCATTAGCTTCTGGCGGCTTTCAAGTAGAGGAACTTGCAAGACTTCATTATTCAGATGGAATTCTAGTTGAAGAACAAGATCAATATGATTATAAGGCTCTACATGAGACTACTGCCAAATTATTAGAAAGAGAAAATGTAGTAATATTTGAGCCGGCATTTTTAGTAGATGACTTGTTTATAAGAGTAGACATTTTGGTTAAAAAGGGTAATAATATTCAACTTATTGAGGTAAAAGCTAAGTCTTATCATCCAGAGAACCTCTATGAATTCATTGGTAAAAGAGGGGCTATTAAACCTAGTTGGAAACCTTATTTATTTGATGTAGCCTTTCAGAAGTATGTTATTGAAAAATCTAATTCATCTTTTAACGTGACCCCTTTCTTGATGTTAGCAGACAAGAGTAAAACTACGTCTTTAGAAGGGCTTAATCAAAAGTTTAGAATATCTAAATCTTCTAAAGAAAGAACAGGCATAGTTAAGTTATTAGATATATTAAAAGATCCAGAGCATGAGTCTGTATTAAGTAAAGTAAATATTTCAGATATTATAAAGCTTATAGAAAATGGAGAGGAGAGAATATTGGAGCAGTACACATTTGAACAGAGTATTATAGCATTTAGAGAAGCTTACACAAAGGATAAATATTTTAACTACCCAATAGATTGTGTTTCATGTAAAAAATGTGAATTTAAAGCACCTAGTAAAGACGAATTAAACGGTCTTAAATCCGGTTTTGAGTTTTGTTGGGGGAGTCAGCAAAATTGGTCAGAAAACGAATTTAAAAAGCCAAATTTATTTGAAGTTTGGGATTTTAGAAGCTGGCAAAAAGTACAAGACCCTAATGATATTTTATTGGATTGCGTTACTGAGGATATTTTAGGATTTGTTGCTCCAGAGGCTGGAAAACTTTCCAGGACTGAACGGCAATGGTTACAGATAGAAAAGTCCAGAAATAATGATACCAATTTAGAAGTACTTAAGAATGAACTAAAAGAAGAAATGGATACTTGGACATTTCCTTTAAATTTTATAGATTTTGAAACCTCTACTGTAGCTTTACCCTTTTATGTTGGCCAAAAGCCTTATGAACAAGTCGCATTTCAATTCTCACATCATATCTATCATAAGAACGGTAAAATAGAACATGCTACTCAGTTTATAAATTCTGACCCTGGTACTTACCCTAATTTTCTATTTGCAAGAGCTCTAAAAAAAGCGCTAAGCAAAAACAGTGGAAGTATTTTTAAGTTTGCTACCCATGAAAACACCATTGTAAATGCTGTTATAGAACAGTTAGAACTAAGCAATGAAAAGGACAAGCGCACACTCATAGATTTTCTAAAGACAATAAGCCACTCTAAAGGAGAGCATAATGGCATGTCGTGGCGAGGTGAAAGAGATATGATAGACCTTTGCAGGGTAATAAAAGACTATTATTATAATCCCTATACCAAAGGCTCTAATTCAATTAAAAAAGTACTACCGGCAGTCTTTAAATCATCTGCTTTTGTTAAAAGAAAATATAAAAAAACTATTGGAGAGATAGGTATTAGTTCTAAGAATTTTTCTTCTTCAAAGGTGTGGCTTTTATCAGATACTAACGGAAATGTAATAGACCCATATAGAAGTCTTCCAAAACCTTTTGAAGAATTTAATGACAAGATCCATATTATTTCTGATTTAGAAGATATTTCTGATGGAGGAGCAGCTCTAACCGCTTATGGAAAGCTTCAATATTCAGAAATGAACAATAAAGAAAGATTAGCAATTACAGATTCACTACTAAGATATTGTGAGTTAGATACCCTTGCTATGGTGATGATTTACGAGCATTTAAAAGAGCTTGTAAATTAATTAACTATTTTTAATTTTAATTCTTAATCAATAAATCTGTAAACTATGAATGATATTATTTGCCCTAATTGTAAAAAAGCTTTTAAAGTGGATAAGGCTGGCTTTACTGATATTCTAAAACAAGTAAGAGATCAACAATTTGAAACTGAAATAAAACAAAGGTTAGAGGTTGCAGAAAAAGAAAAAAATAATGCAGTGCAAATAGCAGAGGCAAAATTAAAAAATGACTTACAGTTGGAGTTTTCCAAAAAGGAAAAAGAAATACAATCCCTCAAATCCAGTACGGATTTAGAATTGGAAAAAATAAAAACCCAAATGGCCATTGCAGAATCTGAAAAGAAAACAGCGGTCTTTGAGGCTACTAATTTAATTAAGAAAGAGCGTGATAAGTTGGTTTATGAGTTGAATAATAAAGAGACAGAAAAATTACTTTTGGAAAAGTCTATTAATGAAGCTTTCGCAGAAAAGTTGAAGTTAAAA
>Ga0228662_1001340_pt1 | contig 10136 bp, 13 predicted proteins | sample 76DmetaG_FD_183173 | JGI IMG/M metagenome (GOLD analysis project Ga0228662, IMG submission 183173) | Seawater microbial communities from Monterey Bay, California, United States - 76D | ecosystem: Environmental > Aquatic > Marine > Coastal | place: USA: California | collected 2016-11-10
CATATCAAAACAAGGATGGCAAATATTTCTGGATAAGAACATTACTTAAAAAGAACATAGATATACCTGCAATGGGAAAACATTTTGAAGATGTAGCATTTGAAATTAAAAAGAAAGGAGATGGATTTTATGTTTCTAAATTTAATTCAGAATTAATATTTAAACCATTATTTGAGCTCGAGTTTTATAAAAATTCATTCCCAATTGAAAGGGGACTTGATCATCCAAACGAAATATCAGCATATATGTTTTCGGAATTTTTTAAAGCACACTATAATTCAAAAACACCATTTTTAAATATTAATAATACTGCAAAAATAAATACAGAATTCTTTGTGGAATGGGTTTATAATGAGATGAATTAATCCCCTTTTCAATCCCAATCTGTGTTTGATTTAATTGATGTAAAATCATCAAAAAACAACCTATAATACCACCTACTCAAAAGGCGAGGTTTAGTGTTCCAAAGACAGTTTTGTGTTAAAAGATCACAGTATCTATGGACTATTCCTTATTGCTTCTTTTATACTAGGGATTAAATTAGGAGGCATGCTTAATGAGTCAATACCAATTCTAATGAAAGTTGATAGGCATTCCTCATCTGAAGCAAGTTCACCACAAACACTCACCTTTTTACCTTCTTCATGAGCAACTTTAGTGAAGTTTTCAATTAAAAACAGTAAACTCTCTTTTGCACGAGGTAAATAGTGTGCAACACGATCATTGGTGCGGTCGGCAGCCATTAAAAATTGTGCAAGGTCATTTGTTCCAAAGGAAAAAAAATCAGCTTTTTTCGCTACGGCTTGGGGTTGTAATATGATGTTTGGGACTTCAACCATGATTCCAATTGAAGGAATCTTTCGTATTTCAAATCCTTCATTAATCAACTGATAAAATTCTAAATTTATTTTCTCTTTTATCTCAAGTAAGTCTTCAATATCAGCTATCATAGGACAAAGTAACTGAAGATTAAATTGTTGAGACAGACGCAATAAGGCTCTTAATTGAGGTTTTAATAATTCTTTATAATATTCAAAACCCAAACGCAATGCTCGACTTCCTAGTGCTGGGTTTTCCTCAATTTTATTTTTTAAATAAACAAGTGGCTTATCAGATCCAAAATCAAGCAATCGGATGGTATGAAGTGCTTTGGGAAATTCTTTTAGTATTGAGGTGTATTTTTGAAAGTGTGACTCTTCAGTCGGAAAATTTTTTGACTCTAAAAAACACATCTCTGTTCTAAACAACCCGACCCCGTCTGCCCCAAATTGAAATGCTTTTTGCATATCCTCTATAGCTCCGACATTAGCACAAACTGAAAGCTCTTTTCCACTTAATGTAGTTGCTTTTGATTGACTGAATTTAATTTGTCTTTCAAAATCCAAAAATTGCTTTTCCTTAAGTAACTCATATTGTAAAACTATCTCTTGAATTGGATTTACTAATAGCATACCTTGATTACAATCTATAATTAAATAGGATTCTTTCTTCAGTGTTGAAATAGCTTTACCCATCCCAACAAGTGCAGGGATACCCATAGATTTTAAAAGTATTGCAATGTGATCTGTCTTGCCACCTTTGGCAGTAACTACACCTAAAATTTGTTTGGTATTTATTGCTGCCAATTGGTTAGTGGAAAGTGATTCAGCAACAAGAATTGATGGAGATGTCAATACAATTTCCGGCTCCAATCTTCCCTGTATACTATTTACAAGCATTCTATTTAACATCCTTATATCTTCTGCACGTGCCCTTAAATATGGATCATCCAAAGCTTCTAAATCATAAATATAAACTGAGGTTATCTGTTGTAGAGCAAAATCTACATTACATTTTTCTTCTTTTATATAATCTATGGTATTGGCTTTTAATTCAGGATCTTTTAGAATCTCTAAATAGGCATCATAAAGTTCTAATTCTTCACTCGAAAGCGTATTTGCCATTGCACTTTTTAGCCCTAACACTTTGGCTTGTGTAGCAGATAGTGATGAAGTAAGTTTATCAATTTCAACCTCTACTGAAGAACATTTTTGTTTTATAACCTCCAGTGGTTTCTCATTTTCAATAATGAAAATGGGACCCAAAGCGATTCCAACCGATGCGGATATTCCTTTTAGAGTTATAATTTTTTCAATCTTTAAAATTATTTTCAATCAAAGTAACTAATGATTCCATGGCAAGGGATTCATCCTTTCCAGAAACAGTGATAGCAATTTCATCTTGACTTTTTACTCCAAGGGTCATCAATGAAAGTGTACTTTTTCCGTTTACTTTTTTTCCGTTAAAAACAATTGCTACATCTGACTCAAACCGAGCTGCCTTTTTCGCAAACAAAGAGGCTGTTCTGGCATGAAATCCAACGCTATCTTTAATAACAATTTGCTTTTCAATCATAAGGATTTAGCTATTAATTCTTCTGCTTGATCAAGAATGGATTTGGGATCACGGACGGCTTTATTAACGCTAATATCTAATATGAGTTTATTTTCAAAACGATTTTTTCCAGAGATGGTTACCATTTTTGCGATAATTATTATGTCTGATTCTTCTATCTGATCCGAGGTTAATTTAACAGGTATTTTATGACCCCCTTGCTGTTCTATACAAATTTCATAGCCTCTTTTTACGGCCTCTTTTTGAAGTGCGATTGCTGCCATTTTACTATGAGCAACCCCAGCCAAACAAGATGTAATTAATCCAATTTTCATTTTTAACAGTTTATAATTAACTTATTCCATCATCTGCAGCATCCAAAGCCTCAATATCTCTATTACTAATACTTTTTAAAAAATTTGCTGTCAAAGCAGTTATTACTGATCCAACGATTACACAAATTACAAAAACTAATGGTTTGTTATAAAAAAACCATTGAGCTATTCCTAAAACAGGTGTGCTAAGTTCTAGTAAGAAAAAGCCAGCAATAAATCCAGCAATCGTTGACCCAAGTGCAGTTGCTATAGTCACTCTCACCAAATCTCCAACCGCCAGAGGAATAACTATTTCAGTAAATCCACCGACGATAGCATAAACCCAAGAACTTTTAGCATATTTTCTTTCTGATTTTGTATAAAGTTTAGGTTTTAAAAAAGTTGCTAAACACAAACCTAAAGGTGGAACTGTAACAATAGAGCCACAAATACCTAATGGGACATATAAATCCAAATCCATTACTGCCGTAGCAAAAGTACTTTGTGTTTTACTGAATGGTCCTCCATAATCTACTCCTCCTAAAAATCCCATCACTGCACCCATAGCTGCAGATCCATGTTCACTCAAACTCGATAAAAAAACTGAAATAAGACCCATCAACCAGGCTATTGGAGGTCCTAAAATATAAACCATGAAAACGACAACAATTAAAGTACTTAAAACAGGAGCCATAAATCCCCATGTACTTTGCAATATTTCATTAAGTTCTAATTTTAATAGCATGAATGTCACATATCCCACTAATATACCTCCAAAAAGCGCTCCTAAATACCCCGTATCAATTTGTTGTGCTAAAATGCCCACAATAAAACCCGGAGCAATTCCTGGGGTATCAGAAATACTATAGGCTGTATAAGCAGACATAATAGGAACAAAATAAGTTAATCCTATTGAACCAATATCCTTAAAAACTTTCCAAATAGACCCGTCAGCTAGCTCATTTCCTCCAAGAACAGCAAGACTACCCACCATTCCACCTATTAATAATACGGGTAACATATAGGAAACCCCAGTACGGAAATGTATTCCTGTCTCTTTAAAAACATTTGCAGTTTCTTTCCAAAAATTCATACAGTAGCTATTAATTAAACGTATTTATAATTTCCTCAATCGTAGTGGCATTAACCCATTTTTCCCTAATATCTTCTTCTAAAGCTATAGTGGCCACATTAGACATCATTTCAATGTGTTTATTTTCCTCACCGTCTTCAGCTGAAGGGATCGCCAATAAAATAATAAACTGTACAGATTCATCCTCCTCATCCCAAGCCATATCAGAAGTTCTTCCAAATACAAATGAAGCCTCTTTTACTGCATTGGATTCTGCATGAGGTATTGCAATTGAATATCCACAGTAGGTTGAAAGTAATTCTTCGCGTTTTAAAACTGCTTCAAAATAATGCTCTTTTTCACTCAACTTACCTTCATTCCAAAGATGTTCAACCAAGAGTGAAATGGCCTCTTTTTTTGAAGTGGCATTAAGATTCAAATCAACAAAAGATGGCTTTACGGTTTTCATTTTATCAAGAATTAAGATTGGGCTTCCTCTATTGCCTTTGCACATCGTTTTAAACCTGCAGTTATTCCTTCTGAATCTTTGAAAATTGCTGAGGATAAAACAACCACATCCGGCCTACACGCGATAAGAGGAGCCAAATTATCTGAACGAATCCCACCATCAATTGCAATTTCACATTTTGGATTTTTTTCATCCACTAATGTCCTTGCTCTTTTGAGTAAATCAAGACAAGAACTTCTCCAGCCCCAATTGTCTTTCCCATCTGTTTCATCTACTCCATGTACGACAATATGTAGGCGATCAATGTCGTAAATTGACTCTTCAATGAAAGAAAGAGGAGTATACAAACCTATTGTGAGTCCGACTTTCATGGACCGCTCTCTACACCAATTAATTATGTATGCTAGAGGCGCACCTATAAAATGTTCGGCTGGAAGGATTAACATATTAGTTCCTACCTGTGCCAGTTTTTCAATAAAAAGTAAATCACATGTTTTAGTGTAAATATGACATTCTATTGGTTTATCTGTATGACTTCTTATTCCTTCAATGATCTGATGCCCCCCCATTAACTGCATGTTTTTTAAATCGTGCATATCTGCAGCATCTGAATGGATATATTCAGCACCGGCTTCTGAGACTTCTTTAACAATATCTGCTAGATGACCGTAATCAACATGTGCCAAACCAGCTGCTATTTTAATTTTTTTCATAATAATTATTTATTCAAACTTTTGTCCATCATTTGATGTATTCTATCACTATTTTCAGGTTGCAATTGACTCAGTAAAGGATGACCCTTAATAGATTCAATTTCTTGTTGAGTCAGATTTGCTTTTTCTAATGCAGATGATAAGCCAGTTATTTTAAATAAATTCAAAATTGCTTCTACTAAAGCACCAGGATTTGCTTTTAAATTTAAATGATTAGCAATTTGAATAAATTTATAAGGTACCTTATCTGCTTTATAATTTAAAAAATTGGGATATACAATTGCTAATGTATCTCCATGGGCAATACGAGGACAAATTCCACCTATAATCTCACCTAAAGGATGAGGTAAATCTGCTCCCCCATTTGCCAAACACATACCAGCAAGTGTATCGGCCCATGCCAAATTACTTCTTACTTCGATGTTTTTTAGATCTGCTAATGCTTTAGGTAAATTATCTAGTACCAATTGAATGGCCTGAAGAGACATTTGCTCAGTCATTGGTGAGGTTCTACCGCCTAAAAAACTTTCAAAAGCATGAGTAAAGGCATCAAACCCTGTAGCAGCAGTAACTTCACTTGGAACAGAGCACATTAATTCTGGATCTACAATGGATATAACTGGGAAAAGTCCTGCATGAAATAGGGTTATCTTATTTTTACTCTTTGGATCTGAAACCACAGCGGCTTGAGTACATTGAGAGCCTGTACCAGAAGTAGTAGAAATAGCAATAAAAGGCAAAGATTCTTTCGGACTAGGAGATATTGAAAAAGGATTATCATAGTCTGATATTGCTTTATCCCAATCTATTTTAGTCTCAGAATTATGAAGAAAGGCAATTAGTTTTGCAGTATCCAAAACAGAACCTCCGCCAACACCCAATACAAAATCAACTTTATTTTTAACTGCAATTGACACCCCATTTTCAACGCCTTCAATAGTTGGATTTGGAACTACCTCATCAAAAAAGTACACCTCAATATTTACTGCTTGTAGTAATGCTATAATCTCTGAGTAAGTTTCTTTTAATGATCCATTTAGAGGTCTTGAAACCAATAAACACTTTTGCCCATATGTTGGCGCAAATTCTTTTAGCTCCTTTAGTCTACCTACTCCAAATCGAATTTGTGTAGGAACAAAAAAATTAAATGCTTTCATTTATCTTAAATAATGGTTAATCCTTGAATTAACTTAAGGGTTCAAATTTTGCTGTAAAATGACGCAAACTAATTATGGGGCCTTCGTAAGTTAATTTTAAACCCTTCATTTTATCTCTTCTTTCATATACATCCGCCAGAGCATTTACGACAACATCCATGTGTCGATTAGTGTAAACCCTTCTAGAAACAGTAAGACGCACAAGTTCTAAATCTGGAAAAATAACTTTTCCTGTTTTAGGATCTTTTTTAGAAAAAGCACAAGAACCCAATTCAACACCTCTAACTCCAGCTGTTTTATAAAGTTCAATAACCATGGCTTGCCCAGGAAATTCAGACTGAGGTATGTGAGGATAAAACTTTTGAGCATCAACATAAACACCATGCCCTCCTGTTGGCAGAATGATTGGAACCCCTCTTTTGGAAAGTTGTTCTCCTAAATAAGCAACCTGATCTATTCTGTATTCTAAATAATCTTCTTGAATTCCCTCATACATTCCAATAGCTAGCGCCTCTAAGTCACGACCACTCATACCGCCATAGGTTACAAATCCTTCGTTTATAATTGCCAATTGGTTAATGGTTGGAAATAATTCTTCATGCCTAGTACAGATAAAACCACCTATATTAACCAATCCATCTTTTTTAGAACTCATTACACAGCCATCTGCATAAGAAAATAATTCTAATGAGATTTCATGTATGGTCTTGTCTTTATACCCTAATTCACGCTTTTTGATGAAATAACAGTTTTCTGCAAATCGAGCTGCGTCAATCATTAAGGGAATACCATGGGCTTTTGCAATAGCAGAAACGTTTCTGATATTTTCCATAGAAACAGGCTGCCCTCCATTTCCATTACTTGTAACCGTAATAATAATTAAGGGGATTTGAGATGCACCATGCTCAGCAATAAAATGCTCAACTTTTTTTATATCAATATTTCCTTTGAAAGGATGAGGATCGGAATTAGCTGTTCTACCTTCTTCAATAATCATATCTACAGGTGTAGAACCTGCAATTTCTGCATGGCCTTTGAAACTATCAAAATGTAAGTTTCCTAAAATATAACCTCCATTTTTGGCATATAACTGGGACATGATAAAATCTGCTGCACGTCCTTGATGTGTAGGCTGAACAAAGGGAAATCCCATGATGTCTTGAACCGATTTTCGAAGGTTAAAAAAACTTTTACTACCCGCATAGGATTCATCTCCTGCCATGACTCCTGCCCACTGGGCACTGCTCATTGCAGAGGTCCCACTATCCGTTAACATATCTATGTAGACGTCTTCGGCTCTAAGTTTAAAAACATTAAAGTCGGCTTCTTTTATCCAAGCTTCTCGCTCCGCTCTTGTAGTTTTTTTTATGGGTTCAACCACTTTGATCCTGAAAGGCTCTGCATCTAAAAATTTCATATATGGTTATTCTATAATTTCAAATTTAAAAAAAATCAGACTCGGGACACTTTAAATTTCAGAAAGTTATCCTAAACCATTTCTTTACAGAAGATTTCCCAATCTTGTTTTAGGGGGTGGTTGTAAGAATTTGTTTGGATACTTAATGAATAAAACCTCTCAAACACTCCTAGCCCAAAAAAAAGGGCATGGGTTTTAGAAAACTGTTTTTCTGTTTAAACAGGGAGATGGAATTTGATATGTAACCTAAACATTATAACTTAGAAGTATTATTAACCATAAATTAATTAAAATGAAGAAAATAACTTCTTTAATACTATTCACATTAGTAATCTTTTCTTGTCAACAACAAAGTACTGAAGAAAGTAGCCCTGGAACTGGGATAATGTGGTTTAATGACAATCCTGATCATACAGAAATAATTATTGAAGGGATTCGACATTTCGAAAATATTGAATTTGAAAAAGCCTATGTGTATTTTGAGAAAGCAGTTCGGTTGGATTCTACCTTATTTGCCCCACATGTCATGTTAGCCAGTTTGTCTAGACCCAATTCGGCTCAACAAGAGTACCATTATGAAAAAGCTAAAGAATTGGTAAAAGGGAAAAATGAAAATTCCAAACGATTTGTCTCTTTATTAGATTTTAAAAATGATCTTGGAAAACGAAGTATGTTGGGAAGAGGTGAAAAAGTAAAGATTTGGGATACTATGATTACAGAGGCTCCAAACGGACCCTTCATTCAGTTTTACCACGCATGGAGTAGAGTCACTCTTGAAGAACGTATAGAAGCTATGAATAATGTATTAGAGCTCAGAATAAATAATGGTAATAACGAAAATGGACATATTCTCAATGTTTTAGCCTATAGCTATATGCAGTCAGGTAATCTTGAAAAAGCAAAAGCAACATTTGAAGCGTATATTAGTCAATATCCCAATGGGTATAATCCATATGATTCCATGGGTGAATTTTATTTTGCTCAAAAGGATTATGAAAATGCAAAAACGTATTATAATAAAGCATTAGATATCTACCCCGCTGCAAATTCTGCATTCCAAAAATTAGAGGAAGTAAATACACTAACTGCGGAATAGAAATTTTTTTTTAATCAAAATGAACCCTCCCAAGTGGAGGGTTTTTCTTTTACACCAACGGACACAATCCAAATCCTTTCTAACTAATTGATATCATTGCCTTAGCGTAAGATTCCTGTGTTGTGGTTTTAGTGGGGAGTTGTTTGGGGAAAGTTTGTAGTGTGATGGATCTTAGTTTTTATCCAAAAATGATCAAAAAACGTTCAAAATGAGTCAAAATTGATCAAAAATGGCTAATGTAATTATGTTAAAATATCTAGGGATACTAGGGCATCTTTTGGAGAAAAAGTAAAACATACTCGTGCCGAAGTTGGAATGAGAATTCTATTCCTTTTAATATAGCTGAAGAAATAGAAATGATTGTTGAAAAAAAATAAACGAAGTAGAGATATTATAGAGTTAGGTCTTTAATACCTTATTATAATAGTTGTTGGAGTATAAATACCAAAAGTGAAAGAATTTAAAGCTAAATCAATAAATGAATGCTTCGTGATTATAGTGTAATTTTCTTTCTCAATAATCTGTTTCATTTGAGGAATATCAAAGGATATTAGACCATTAACTAAATGAGTTTGTTTTAATCTTATTTCATTATTTCCTTTAGAACCCTCTCCAACAACAAATTGAGTTGTATAACAAGAAGTAAATGCGAACATTAAAGTAATTAATAGAAGTTTTTTCATTGTTTTTTATTTACTCAAATCTACTAATTCCATCATAAAGTTTTAATCTCTACAGTATATATCTCCAACTTCATATTGAACATACTCCTTTCTGGTGACGCTTCCTGAAAAAGGCTGATTTCCCCCTTGTTCGCTAACGCCCGAAAAGTTGTTAAAAGCGCCCCAATAAAAATAATACATTCCATTGGTTTCTTCCTTCAAAGTGATTTCAACACAACCCATTTCTTTTTGACAGGCACTAAAAAGGATTAACAAGAATAAGATGAAATTTTTCATATGTATAAAATTAAAGAAATTAAATCAGGAAAATTTCAAGAAAAGGGTATTCCTAAGATTGAGAAGTTAGCAAAAGAACTATTTATTTCTCAACGTTATTTAAGTGATACACTTAATATGATTATGAGCAAATGGAATTAAAGGATTTTATGCCATCACATAAAAGTAATAAACTTCTTAAAGGCTGGTCTCTTCATAGAATAAACACCCCCCAAGCTGAAAGTGAAGATGACTACCTTACAGCTAACTTTTTTGAATCTATGGAAGATATATATAGGAATACAGATGGTGTAGCTCAACTTTCAAAACAACAAAAAATGAATTATCAAAAAATTCTTGACATTAGAGAAATGACTAAAGTTGAAGTTTTAAGCCTTGTAATGGGAGTTAGGTAAGAATAAATATAATTCCCTTACTTCTATAAATACGAACGTCACTAATTAATTTTAGTGGCGTTTTTCTTATAAACCACAAGCACATACTCTTTATTAAGTTCAGGGAGTTATTTGTATCTTGTTTAAGATTGACTCAAATTGTAAGTATTCTATTCCAAAAAAAATGAGTAA
>Ga0228662_1001352_pt1 | contig 10055 bp, 9 predicted proteins | sample 76DmetaG_FD_183173 | JGI IMG/M metagenome (GOLD analysis project Ga0228662, IMG submission 183173) | Seawater microbial communities from Monterey Bay, California, United States - 76D | ecosystem: Environmental > Aquatic > Marine > Coastal | place: USA: California | collected 2016-11-10
AACCAATTGGTGATCCTTCTGTAGATCCTCGTTTAGACCATACAGTAGGTCGTCCTGGGCAACTCTACAAGAGATTCCACATCATGCAAGTTGATTACATTCGTGATCTAACTTATGCAGGTCCTTACTTCTCTAAAAAACACGTTGCTGAACCCGAAGGACAGGGTATTGGTGGATGGGGTAACCTAACCGCAAATAACTTCAGAATCATGAGATTAGGACACGTAATTTTATGGGCTGCAGAAGCAAAAGTTGAATTAGGTAAATTAGAAGAAGCTAGAGCTCTTGTAAATAGATTAAGAGCTAGAGCAGCGAATCCAGAAGGATTTAATCCTGGTGCTACTCAAGGAGCTACGCGTCCTGAGTATACCCTTACAGGAGAAGCAGGTGCTAATTACAACATCGGTGAATACACAGCTGCATGGACTGATACGACTATTGCAAGAAGAGCAGTACGTTATGAAACTCGTTTAGAGACAGCTATGGAAGGAAATCGTTTCTTCGATCTTCAGAGATGGGGAGTTCAAGCGGAAGTACTTAATGATTATCTTTCAAGAGAATCTGAATACAGAGTTTATCTTAAAGGGAAGACGTTTACTTCTCCTAAAAATGAATTCTACCCAATCCCAACCTATGCGATTGATAGATCTTTCTTAGATGGATCACCAACTTTAACGCAGGATCCGAATTACTAGATCCTAATTATTGTCTAATTTAAAACCGTGGAGTATATTTACTCCACGGTTTTTTTTTTAAAAAAAGATTATATGATTGAACGGACAAAACTATACCCAATACTATTATTTTTATTTATTTTTCAGTCCTGCTCAAAAAAAAATGAACCTCTATTTCGTCTTCTTAATTCAAAAACAACCCAAATAGATTTTGAAAATACCATAACCGAAACAAGTGAATTTAACATCCTCTCAAACGAGTATATCTTTAACGGAGGAGGAGTTGCTGTTTCAGATTTCAATCAAGATGGACTACCGGACTTATTTTTTACAGGGAATATGGTGTCCAATAAACTCTACTTAAATCAGGGAAATCTAAAATTTAAAGACATTACTGACGAGGCAAATTTAAACAGTTCAAATTTTTGGTCTACTGGTGTTGCAATCGCCGATGTAAATGAGGATGGATTAATGGATATTTATGTTTGTGGGGCAATGCACGAGTCCAATCGCACGAATAGACTTTATATTAACAAGGGGTTTAATCAGGAGGGTAAGCCTATTTTCAAAGAAGAAGCAGAATTGTTTGGCGTAGCTGATATGGGAAATAGTATGGGAGCAACATTTCTAGATTATGATCGAGATGGGGATTTAGATCTCTATGTATTAAACAACGAACAAAGTGAAACCTTGCCCACCACCTATAGAAAAAAAATTAAAGATGGTTCCGCAATAAGTAATGATCGTTTATATCAAAATCAAGGGAACGGTACTTTTTTGGATGTAACGGTTCAAGCAGGCATCACAATCGAAGGCTTTGGATTAAGTGTTACTCCTTTGGATGTAAATAAAGACAACTATGTTGATTTATACATTACAAATGATTATCTAACAAACGATCTACTCTATATTAATCAGCAAGATGGAACCTTTAAAAATCAAATTGATGAAAAGGTTTTACATCAGAGTAAGTTTTCAATGGGCTCAGATGCAGCCGACTTTGACAATGATGGATTTACTGATATAATCACCTTAGATATGCTAGGGGAATCACATCAAAGAAGAAAAACAACAATTGCAAAAAGTTCTTTTTTTCAAAATACGCTCAATAAAAAGTGGGGATATCAAGATCAACATATGCGAAATATGCTTTTTAAAAACAATGGAAATGAATTTCCTTTTTCTGAAATAGGACAATTTTCAGGTATCTATCAAACGGATTGGAGTTGGGCACCGCTATTCTTTGATGTAGATTTTGACGGTAATAAAGATTTATTGATTACGAACGGATTTCCCAGAGATATCACAGACATGGATTTTGCAAACTATAAGTTAAAAGCAGGTCCCTATGCATCCATATCCACCCTTTTAAAATCCATCCCTATTGTAAAAATCCCTAACTATGCTTTTAACAACCTAGGAGGATTAAAATTTAAAGAAAAAGCAGAAGATTGGGGATTAAAAATTCCCTCTTTTTCAAACGGAGCCATTCTTAGTGATTTAGATTTGGATGGCGATTTGGATTATGTGGTTAATAATATAAATGATAATGCTTTTGTGTTTGAAAACACGCTATTATCAAAAGATCAAAAACCCAATTATATACAGCTAGAGCTAAAAGGAACTCAAAAAAACCCCAACGCTTTAGGCGCTAAAGTAGTTTTGCGAATGAATGATGGTGAAATTCAATTTCAAGAACAACAGCTAACAAGAGGCTATATGTCTTCCGTTGATCCTATCCTTTACTTTGGTCTCGGAAACTCTAAAAAAGTGGATGCCATCGAGGTCTTGTGGCCTAATGGCTTATTTAGTGAAATTCAGAATCCTGAATTAAATCAAAAACTTTCACTCAATCAGAGGGATGCTGTTCCAGCTGAACAGATTACTTTTCCACTGAAAGAACGCGAAACCGCATACACCTATCAAGAAGTTGCCTCAAAATACAATATTCAATATGTACATCAAGAGCGAAACGTTCAGGACTTTTTTAACCAAAGACTCATTCCACACAAACTATCACAAAATGGTCCTTCTTTGGCTATTGGAGACATGAATGGAGACGGGATTGAGGATTTTATTATTGCCAGTTCTACCGATTTTTCACCCATGCTTTATTTTCAAACGAAACAAAATAAATTTAAGGAGCAAGCACTATTTACATCTGAAAAAGATAGGGCTTATGAAATCGAAAGCATCGCATTATTTGACGCCGACCAAGATGATGATTTAGATCTTTACCTCGTTTCAGGAGGCAATGTAGAATCTTCAGGAAAAGCCCTAAATGAGGATCGGCTCCTCTTAAATGATGGTAAAGGAAATTTCAATCCAGTGGCTGGAGCACTCCCTCTACTCTATTCGAATGGATCCGTGGTTAGACCCTTTGATTATGATAATGACGGTGATCTTGATTTATTTGTAGGAGGAAGAAATAAACCCAACGCATTCCCTCTGGCTGATTCGAGTTTTTTACTTGAAAATAATCAAGGAAAATTCAAAAGGGTGAGCTTAGATTTTTTCCCTCAATTAAAGGATATCGGAATGGTGAATGATGCTCAATGGGGAGATCTCAATCAAGATGGAAGAGCAGATTTAGTTATTGTAGGAGAATACACTGGGATTCAGGTCTTCTATAACCTCCCAGAGGGATTTGTAGCGGATTCATCGTCTCTAAAAGAAACTACTGGACTCTGGAGAACAATTGCGATTTTAGACGTCGATCAAGATGGCGATCAAGACCTATTGGTGGGTAATCTTGGGAAAAATAATATGTTTTCGATAACAGAAGATGCCCCCTTAATCATCTCAACCCAAGATATTGATCAAAATGGAAGTGTAGATCCCATGATGTTTTGCAATCAATTAAGTGCTAAGGGAACTTGGGAAATGTTTCCTACCCAATTCTGGGATAATCTTGTCCAACAGAGTCCCGTTTACCGTAAGGAATTTAATTCTTATGCCGCTTTTTCTGAAGCAAATCTTCAGTATTACTTGGATAAAAAAATAATTGATGAAACAAGTCTTTTAAAGGCTAAATACGATGCATCTATCTGGGTAGAAAATCTTGGAGAAGGCAACTTCAGCCTCCATGAATTACCCGATCCACTCCAATGGGGACCCATTAATGATTTTTTAGCGGTGGAAACTGAGGAGGAAACACTAATCTATGTGGTTGGGAATGATTTTGGGGGTACGCCCTTTGAAGGAAATTTTGACGCTTTCCAAGGAGGGATTATGACCTTTGACGGAGAAATCAAATTTAAAAGTCCACAAGAATCTGGTTTTTATGCCGTTGGTGATGCTCGTGATTTAGATAAAGTGCGTTTGAACAATGGTAAACAATTGATTTTAGTTTCTCAAAATGGTCAAAAACTCTTGGTGTTTGAGTAAAATTAGATTCCATTGAATTGAAGCGGATTTTAAATCCATTGTATCAGCAAAAAATAATTTTATAGGGGAGTAGTATAGGAAAGGTGAAAACTCAACTTGATTCTTACTCTTTCTTCTCAGCACAATTGCGCTGTAAGTATCGTATTTCTTAAAATAACCTTCATTTCATGAGCGTGAGCGTTCATGGCTAGGTGTTAAATACATTCAAAAGTTAAAAAATGTAAGTGAAATCAGAAGAAATAATTTCTGTTAAACCTAATCGAGGTTATTCTCACTCAAATGTTTATCTTAACAGCTTAAATCTTTATATAGTAAATAATAGATATCGCTTTAAGTGCAGACCTATATTTAAAATCAATGTGTTACCAATAGAAGTAAATGATATGCTAATCATTTCTAAACATTTAGTTACTAACAGGCTTGCAGTGCGTACCCTACTCCTCGTTTGGGTATTGTCCTGCTCTTTGCTTTCTTGCAATTCGTACAACAGTGAATTTGTAGAAATTAAGCCAATTGCAACTCATTTTAATGGGATGGAATATATAGGGATGCAAAGCTGTGTTGAATGTCATCAAGATATCGTTGAATCTCACAAAAAAACCTCTCATTACAAAACCTCATTTGAAACTGCTGCAAGTGCATTTGATGAAATTTTAAAGACCCAGCCAAATGAAATCAATCTGAAAGATGGGACTAAAATAGTAATCAATAAAGAGGGAAATAAACTTTTTCAAGATTTCTATGTCTTAAACAATCCAACTCCGGCATACCACACTCCCATGGACATTACCATTGGATCCGGATTTAGAGGGCAATCTTTTTTATATTGGAATGAGGATCGATTATTTCAAAATCAGGCCTCAATAATTGGATCTATGGAGGGATGGATCAACAGCCCAGGCTATGCTTCGCGAATGAACAATACCAGACCTGTGGTACCCAGATGCATGGAATGTCACAGTACGTACACTGCCCCGATTGCATCAAGCACCAACAGGGTAAATAATGAATACGATATAAATAATGTTTTATTAGGAATTGATTGTCAGCGATGTCACGGGGAAGTCAAGGAGCATGTTGTCTTCCATAAAAAAAATCCTGAGGTAAAAGAGGGACAACACATTTTGAAGTACAGTGAACTGACTCAAAAACAAAGAATCGATGCCTGTGCCTTATGTCATTCTGGATTTCGCCAACCTGCATGGGATCCGGAAGAGAGAAAATTTATCCCAAGTTTTTCCTATCAGGCGGGAGATGATTTAGATGATTTTTTGCTCAAAAGTAATAATGGTTCGACAAACAATTCGGACCCCGAAATTCATGCAAATCAAATCAAACTTTTAACAGACTCTAAGTGCTTTAAAATGTCTGAAAACATGGATTGTGCTACCTGTCACGACCCACATGATCAAGAAAGAGGAGACTTTCAAAACTTTAGTTTAAAGTGCATCAGCTGTCATCAAAGCCAAGAACATTCTCCAAAAACATTGAGTTTGGCCGGTGCCAATTTTAATGATTGTGCAGCTTGTCACATGCCCTTTGTCGATAGTAAAGCAATGAAAATAGATCTGAATTTAAAAGAATTAACCCCCGTTCGTATTCGAAACCATTTCATCAGTATTTATCCTGAAGAGAATAGCTTACCATAAATTTTTTACACTGGATATTCCTCTAAATCGAATCTGAAAAAACTCAAATAATAATTTAAATTATCTCAAAAGTTATCCTATTTAAAATTAAATCTACATTTATTATTATGCTAGAGACACAAAAAATTATATCAGCTGAAAATTTTTTGAGGGGATGTACTATTTTAGGAATTAATTACAAATCAATTAAAATGAAATATTTACCCATACTAACAATATTTTTTATTTACAACACTTTAAACGCACAAGACTTCAATTTATATGAAAAAGAGACTTTCGTTTTTGAAAATGACACTCTTTACTACAGAATTTTAAAACCTTCAAATTTTGACCCCAATAAAAAATATCCTGTGCATTTATTTTTACATGGCTCAGGGGAAAGAGGAAAGGATAATGTTTCTCAACTAATCCATGGTGGGGAATTGTTTTTAAAAAAAGAAAATAGAGAAAAATATAACTCATGGGTAATTTTTCCTCAATGCTCCAAAAATGACAGATGGCCCAGTTTATCAGCTGATAAATGGAATGTAACTTTCAGCAATGAAATTAAAAAACCCAATAAAAGCTTAGGACTTGTTATAAAGTTAATGGATACATTTATTGAGAGAGAGGATGTGGATAAACAAAAGGTATATATCTCTGGACTATCAATGGGCGGGATGGGAACCTACGAAATGTTATACAGAAGACCGAATATGTTTGCAGCCGCAACCCCTATTTGTGGGAATGGAATTACACAGTTGACAAAAACATATGCCCAAAAAATTCCAGTCTGGATTTTTCATGGTTCCAATGATAACGTAGTTAGCCCTAAACATTCATTTAATATGGCAAAGGCAATCATAGCGTCAGGAGGTAGTCCCAAAATGACTTTATATGAAAATGTTGAGCACGACAGTTGGAATAATGCGTTTGAAGAGAAAGATTTTTTAAAATGGATTCACTCAAATTCAAAAAAACAATAAAATAAACCTGTACTAAGTCATAGTAAACCACAGGTGATGAAGAAGGTCTCCATCATGTTGTTGGATTGGGTATCCTATATAGTGCATTAAGAACTAGATGTAGCCAATCATAAAGCCTTTATATTGCTCTATCTTTGGGTTCTTTATCTGGTATTCTTCCTTGGTTCCCAATTCCATCAAAATCACTTGAGTCATATGAATTCATATTCTCCTTTCGTTGAATTTTATGTTGCTTGCTGATAATGCTCAACAGAAAGTAAACGTAAATAATAAAAATTATTAGCCCAACGAAAAACATAATTTGATTATTCATAGCTTAGAATTTTTATCATCATTTCTTCTTTGTCTTATGACAAAAGCAAAAGCAAGAATCGTTACAGGCCATAGGCCTACATAAATTCCATCCAATTGATTTCCTGAAAACCATAAATATATTGAATAAAGAAAGCTTATAAAAGCAAGTATTACAGGATAGTATTTTTCTAAAAAAATCATTTTTTTTATGTAAGTTAATAAAATTAAACAGATTAGTATTTCAAACCCACAATAAATGATTTCTAAGAAGAAAAGGATTAGTTCTTTGGTTGGAATCTTTCTATGTTTGTTCTTTATTAACTATAAATTCATTTCAATGAAAAAAATTACACTATTAGCCTTATTTTCAATCGCTATTCTTTCTTGTCAAAACCCAAAAGAGAAAGAAACGAGTCAAGACAATAACAAGGTAATTATTGGCTATGACATCACTGAGGGGAAAAAAACACCGCTCTTCTCCGGAGATATGATGACTGTCGACATTTGGGAGAAATACATCAAAGCGCATAATGATAGAGATATTGAGACAATTAAAGGCTTAAATGCTGAAAATGATTTCAAAGTATATGATCCAAAAGGAGATGTAATTGAAGGTTCTGAAGCCCATATTGCTTTTTTAAAAAATTGGTTTACCAATGGGGCTGATCCCAAATGGACTACGAAGTTTTTAATCGCTAATGAATTCACTTCAAAAGACGGCAAATTAAAACAATGGATAACCTCGGGGCATATTGTAAGCTTCAACCTAGATGGTGTTCCAATGAAGGTGAATCAAGTTCACGACGCATTAATTGTAAATGGAAAGGTTCAAGAGTTTACTGTAAATGAAAGAGCTTTGAAAGAATAGCTTTTCTGGATAGCATTATTAGAATGGCGTCACTCATTACTTTAGGTGGCGCTTTTTTGCCTAAGGTATTTCTAATTTAAAAAAAATCCATATCCCTTAATGTTAAGGCAAAAAGAGAAAATAAAAGGGGTCTATTCATGTAATTTTGAACTAATGTCCTCACACTTTTAAAACTGTGGTTTTTGTTACAAGAAAAATAGTTTGATTAGCCTTTCCAAGTTCCTCCATATCGATAGTCCTCGTTATCTCTTCTAACCTCAATAGCACAATCATTACATATAAAAACCCATTTTTTATCTGGTTTGTATTGAACACGGTACATCATTCTAAATTTGTTTTTACATTTTTCACATTCCTTTTTCTTCATTAATTTTTCTCTTTATTTTTTTTGAAAATATAATCAAAAATGCTGCAAATTTTTTCTTTTTAACAATTAACTTTTTACTAGTTATAAATTTTGATTTAAAACAAATAAAAAAATCTTTTTTTCAATCCCTTATTTTATCTTTTTAAAAGCATTTAGAAAAAAGAAAATCCTTTTAAACCCATCTTAATGTCAAGATATAAAAGCACTGAATACCCACAATATATCATTGCATTTCTCAATGACTCATTTAAACGAGTCAAGATTTGATAATCGCTGAAAAGTTGCAGTTAGTAATGAGAAGATAAATTAAAACAGGACTGAATGGGAGCTCAAAAGGCTCAATTATTACTTAAATTTTTTTATATTGAACCAAATATTAACCATAAATCAATATCAAATGAAAATCAAAATTTTTACAACCCTATTATTCATGATGGCGGGATTTGCTTATTCGCAGAACTATTATATGTATGATTTTAGGAATGTACCTTCAGACGAAATCTCTATTATGATTGAAAACGAAGAACATTTTTGGAGTAAAGTAGCTCAGGATCAAATTAAAAAAGGAAATATGACCGGCTGGGCAATGCTTCAACGAATGGGCGGAAGTGCTGACGAACCTAACGTACTATTTTATATAGGCGCAGGAAGTAAAAAAAATATTGACCAACTGGGAAAATCATTTGGTGAGGGATCTCAAAATGTAATGTCACAGATGGGTGATGCCGCAGCTGTTTTTGTGAATCGAGCATTAAATATTGATTCAAGAAGAGTTGGACAGGTTTTCTTAAATAGAGTTCACACTGAGTTTGATTCTGATTGGGATCATCATAATTTTGTGAAAACAAATTTTTCTAATGTCACTGACATTAATAAAATGAATGACCTTCAAGGAAAAGTTTGGGGAAAATTTATCAAAAAAATGATGGCTAAAAATGAAACTACTCAAAAACTTTGGTCTGCCTCAAATGTCGTTTCTCCAAGGGGCAGTGGCTATAATTGGAATTATCTCACAATAGACACCTACATGACCTATGGTGATGCATTAGATGGGGGATGGAAAAGTAGTCCAAAGATCCCTAATCTAAGTGAAATCAATAGCTTGATGGGGGGACAATTCTACAAACAAGTGATGTGGAAAGTTGTTATGTCAGTCAATAGTGAGGGAGAATTCAAAAAACATTAAAATATTGACTTATTTTAAAATGATCAACCCTTCCTGAGTGGAGGGTTTTTTTTATTCATTATTACTTGTTATTCCAGTCTAAAAACCTTAATCCGATTGAAGCAACTAAAAGTACTTTAATAAGTATTTGTATTTTTACAAAAAAAAAGTTCAAACTAGATGTTATGAAAAAAAAATTAATTCTGTTTATATTAGTTCTAAGTTGTTCTCCTGAGGAAGAGGATTCAACTTCACAAACCCTTTCAACTGCTGATACAACTCCAGTAGTTGAAACCCTAGATTATGATAACGACCCTATTTACAGCACATTAAAGCCAAAATTACTCAGCTCATATTGGGATGCCTTTGTAAAATCAGCTGCCTTATACGATGTAGATCTTTCATACATTGAAGATGTGACCTTCGTTTCTCAAGATCTTGGAGGAAATACCGCAGGAATAGCCAATGGCTCTTGTCAAGACAAAGTACTCATTTTAGTTGATGAAACCGTTTTTAGAAATCTGACTGCCGGTGAACAAATATTCTTGATGTATCATGAGCTCGGTCATGATGTTTTCAATGCTTCTCATGACGGAGGAGGCTTAATGGCTCCAAATGTTAGGTCTTTAGAATACGATTTATTTCAAACCGAAGTAAAAGATTTTTTTACGGGTACTGACTTTATT
>Ga0228662_1001358_pt1 | contig 10023 bp, 18 predicted proteins | sample 76DmetaG_FD_183173 | JGI IMG/M metagenome (GOLD analysis project Ga0228662, IMG submission 183173) | Seawater microbial communities from Monterey Bay, California, United States - 76D | ecosystem: Environmental > Aquatic > Marine > Coastal | place: USA: California | collected 2016-11-10
GTGACTATTGCTTTTGGGCCAACGAATTTTTTTATATATATTCTATTGTTAGACGCATCTACGTCATGAACCCAACAACCTTCATCTTTTTGTTCTTCGGGTCTAGCGTTGTTTGTGTTATAAATAGAAACCCAATCACCAAGACCAAAGCCTGTTGTGTTATCTACAGTAAGATATTCATCTCCTGGGTTAGCAACACTACTAAGCTCTGTGGTTGTAACACTGTCGTCACCTATAAATTTCCAAGATGAATAAGTAGTGGCCTCTATCCATATACCGTGCTGATCAGAATTAGAACCTTCAAACTCTAAATGTATATTGTTACCAGTTGCAGACAATAAAGCCCCTGAAGAGCTTCCTCCTTCGGTGAAGTCTTGAGCAGAAACACCGTCTGTTTTTGAATAATCAGTAGAACCATTACCTTGTACGGTAACTCTTCCGTTTATTCTAATTTTCCCTCCAGTATCAAAATGCAAACAACCACGAACAAGAATATCTCCGAAACCAACGCCTGCTCTTATATCAGAATTAACAGTGACTTTATGCCCTTGTGATATTGTGAATATGTCTCCGTCAGCTGGAGTTGAACCTCCCCATGTAGATGAACTAGTCCAATTTCCAGACTGACTACTTGTTAAGTTCGCCATCTAAATCCTGTTGTGTTTCTGCTAAATAAGTAGTATCAAGAGCAAGTTCAAAAACTATATCTTCATCCATATCTATTGTAGCATTGTTATTAACAACAATCGCACACTCGGGAATATCATTACTTACTTCGAGCGTTTTCTCGATTTTGTTATACTTTAATTTAATTATCATTTGATTTAATTTATATTAACCTATCTTACTCACAAGCACTCTGATTGCGTTAGACGCAGGCGCTAATGCAAATATAATGTTTACAACACCACCAGAAGCTCTCTGAACATCAGCATATACTGTTGAGCCTGAAGAAACCTCTATTAATTGAATTAAAAAGGAAGTAGAGTCTGTTCCTAATCCATGATTTGATTGAGCTGTTCCTGAAGCTCCACTATTTTTAAGTATTAAAGTTGTAGCACTATTATCTCCAATAAGAGCAGAAAATTCTCTAGCTGTAATTCTACCATCAACACCAGCAGTTAAATCAACTGAAGCTAAACCTGTAGTATGACCGTATGTGTCTAGAGTAACATCTTGTATAACGGTGAGTCCAGAATTATCTACAGAAGCCTGAGAAGATGTATCGTCGTGAGTTATACTTATCGTTGTGTTTCCTGATTGGTTTGCTGTAAATGTTCCAGTACCTCCTAAAGCACCAGTTCCTTGAACAGTAAGTGTTCCATTGTTTACTGAAGGTAAGTCGCTGGTTAAAGCCACTGTTCCCGTAGCGTCTGGTAATGTTATTGTTCTGTCCGCTGTTACACTTCCTGCTAATAAAGTTAATTCATGTTCATCTGCAGCATTACCTTCAAAAACAACACCATTTGTTGTTGATATAGTCTCTACATTATTTGTTGTAACAGTTCCTGTAACCTGTAAGTCTCCAGGAATAATAACTGTTGTTGTTGAAGCACCCATTGTAAGGTTGTTTGCTCCAACTGTATCAAAAATTGTGTGAGCAGCTGCTGTTAAATCTAAATCTGTAAGACCTACCAGCGCAGTTATTGTATCGCCTAAATCTACATCTGTAGTTCCTATTGTAATTGAAGGATTAGCTAAATGTTCATTATCTACAGATCCGTCTACAATATGCTCTGAATCAATAGAATCGTCTGCTATCTTGGTTCCGTCAACTGAATCTGCAGCTAAATGCGCTAAGTCAATACTCCCGTCAGTATAATGCTCTGAATCAATAGCGTCATCAATTATCTTAGTTCCATCAACACTATCTGCTGCCAAGTGAGCTAAATCAATACTTCCATCTGTATAGTGTTCAGAGTCTATTGAATCATCAGCTATTTTGGTTCCATCTACTGCATCAGCAGCGATTTGACTAGATCCAACACCAGAGTCTTTAATTTTTAACACATCACTAACAATAGTAAGTGTTGAATTGTCGTCGTTAACATTTATAACTCCAGCATTGTATGTTAAACCGTCTCCAGCAACAGTATCTGCTAAACCTAAAGTAACGTTAAATGCTCCAGAGTTTGCTGAGTTAGAGCCAGCTTCAACCTCTAAACCTTCTCCAGCTCCTACAGTTACTGATGAAATATCTCCAGAACCGTCTAATGTAATCCAGTAATTGCTTGTTCCTCCATTGTGAAACTTAATAGCATTGTCAGTAGAGTTATATATTACCCTACCTTCATAATCTGCACCTGATAGTGTAGGGTCTGAAGCTACAACCTGCAGTTTTGCGTTATTTAGCTGTAGGTTCTCTAATGAAATGTTGTTTAAAAATTTAATATCTGCCATGGTGTTTTAGTTTAAAAATGCTTTACCAGAAAATTGGTTTATAAATGTTATTGTTAAATTATCTATGTCTGTATGATAAACGTCTCCTATTACTTGAGTCCCTGCCGAATCAACAACTGTTACTGATGGGAATTTATTTAACCCATGATTTATGCTCCAAGATGCCGACGGCGTCGCTTGTGTAAACACAAAATTCTTATCAGTTGCTGATAGGTAATCATACTGAAGCAAAGATATTAAATAATTAGACTCGTTTTCTAAGCTTGAGTTACCAAATACATACGTTAAGTTCATCTGAGTTACTCCAGTAAACTTCTGAGAGGCTGTAGACGCAGTAACATTGTATATACCAAATTTAGAAGGATCTCCAGACTTTTGAATTATGATCCTAGACCCAACAAGGTTTGAATAATATGTACTCAAAGATGTTCCTGCAAGATCTTTATTTGACACCAACAATAAGCTAATAGATGAAAAGGCAACTTGTGATGACGTTGGAGGATCAAAACTTATTGTCCCATCTACCCTAGAAGTTCCTGACTGAGGTTGTTGATCATAAATAAAAGATGAATTACCAGACTCTATTAATCCTTTTTTGTTAAAAAAAGATATTATATCTCCTAATTCATAATTTTTTGTGGTAATTCCCGCTACATCAGTTCCTATAACTTTATCCCTAACGGAAAGTATCTGATCTATAGCGTAAGTATTTATGCTAGCCATTAATTTATCTTTTATGCAAAGATAATATATTTATGACATGTTATTCTTTGTTTTTCCTAACGGCGCTTCCGTAGAAATATCCGAAAATTGATAGCACAATACCCTCACTTATTCCTATAAGATGAATCCAAACTTCTTTGTTTGACTCAGGAATATCTAGGTAAACAATCGCATATATAATAAAAGAAAATGCTGCTAATCCAACAAGCCCTGTAAGATTAAACATTAAGTCAAAGCCTCCTGACTTAGCTTTTTCTACTTCTCTTTTTCTAGCAGAGTCTCTATCCGCCACCTCAAGCTCATATATAGAAACTAATTCTTTATGTAATTGAGCTTTTTCTTCTGGTGTTGTATCTGGATCTTTATCTATAATGTTTTTCAAAACACCTAAAGCTCCTTTATCGGGTAAAACATCTCCAATAAGTCCTGGTAATTTACTAAATAAGAAACTTCCTACTTTAGTGTCTTTAAATTTCTTTTTAGGTTTACTCATGACATTCTATTAATTCTTTATATACTTCTTGCACGTTAAATGAAGGACACGCTTTTGAAGAAAACTCATTATGCCCATGTAATGTTGCATCATCATAGCTTTCCATTAGATACGTAATAAGCTCTTCTAAACTTTTTTTCTGAGCTTCATTCCTGGTGTCTTTTGGATTCATATCTGCATCACATCCTCCGATATAGCAAACACCAATAGAACCTTTATTTTTTCCACGAACATGAGCTCCTTGTCTTTCAACTGGTCTAGCTTTATCAACAGTTCCATCTAACAAAACAACATAATGATAACCTATATCAGACCACCCTCTTTCATTTACATGCCAACCTCTTATTGTTTCTGTTGAAATATCTTGACCTTCTCTAGTTGCTGAGCAGTGCAATATGATTTTATTTATGTCTCTCATTTATTAAAATTTATTTTTTTTCTTCTCTCGCTATAGCTTTCAGTACTTCTTCTTTTTTTACAACCAACTTAAAGCTTATATCAGCCGTCCATTGCATAATAGGCCTTCCATCTTTGTATAGTATAACTAAGGGAACTGATCTTACCTTTTCTCTAAACTTAGGTGTTTGATTCTCTAGGTAAGCGATTTGATGAGGTATGTTTCTTATTCTGTCTACCTTAGCTTTATTTGACCAATTCCACTCAGAATTAATTTCCAATAAAACATATTCCTGGGAAAACAATGAGCTAGAAAACAGAATCAGTAATAGAACTATTGCTTTTTTCATTATTTATTTTTTTATAATTTGATAAAGCTTTTCATCTATTTTGTCAAGCTTATCACTATTTTGTTCAACTTTTTGTTGAGTATTCATTATAGTCTCTCTTATTAATTGATCCTTTAAATCATACTCTGTTCTGCTAACCTCAGCTTCAGGTAGCTCTTTGGCTAACTGTATATCTGCCTGTATAGCAAACCACATACCTACTACGGTTACGACAAAGCTTACTATAATTATTAGCGTCTTTAAGTCTAATGTTAATTCAGTGTTTTCTGATATTTTGTTAGTCATTACTATTTATTTGTATTTGTTAATTTTTTTATTTCTTTTTTCCACCACCCCTGGCTCTGTTACTCTTTTGTTTTTCTAAAACTAATCTACCTTTTTTGTGAGAGCAATCTAATTTATCTCCTTTTTTAGAATTTTTATTTTTTTTATTAAATAAATTACATTGCACTCTTTTGCGAACAGCATCTTTTTTCTTTTGAGCCTTCGCGCTAGTTTTCCTATGCTTTATTCTGGCTTTAGGATTTTTCCTATAGTATTTAGCTGTTCTACTTAGAGGCATTGTTATATGGAAATAATTTGTTTAACTTTTCTTGTCTACTCTGACATCCGCAAGATTTATTCATTTTCTTAGCGGCTGCATCAACTACAGACCTTATGCCTGTGGCTTTTGTTACTTTAGCGATTGAATCACCTAACCCTCTTGATTTCATAATGTTTTATTTTTTACATGTACATAACTTGTTCGGGCAGCTTTCTATTCTAAACATTGCCTTCGAAACCAGCCAGTTCCACCAACATTGAAAAGCACACCAAATTTTTTGAATTTTTAAACCCACTTTTACTAAAAATTTTCCCATAATCTATTTTCTTGATTTAGCTCCTACACACTTCCATCTTTTACGAGATAAGTTGTTTGGTGTATTTGGATCATTTTGTTTTTTCTTTGAAAGACGTCTTTTTATTCCTAAACTTCTAGCGCAATAACTATCGCCTTTAGATGTTCCTGGCTTTACTCTTGGGCCGCCTCCTTTAGCTTTACCCGCTTGTCCGTAACTCACCCTTTTTCCTGATGCAGTTACTTTTACCTTTGCTTTTCCTTTTCTTGGTTTTGCCATTACGAGTTTCTTATAAATAATTGACCACTATTTTGATATACTCCACCAACAGGAACTCCGTTGTCTGCTGCATCTTGATTAGATGATGCATCTACTAGCCCTGTTAGTACAATTGGATGCGCTAGTGTTTGAGCTGAAACATATGTTGTAAGTGCTGAAACAGTGAAGTTTTTTGTTTTTCCTTGATCAGCTCCTGTAGTACCATCTGTTCCAATTACTTTATCTAATGGATCTATGGTTGCGTCACTTGTATAACTGCTTATATTTGCCATAATTATCTTTTTGTATATTTTTTAGTTACTCTTCCTTTTTTAGTATTAGCAACAACCGTTTTTCCTTTTGCACCAGCTCTTTTCTTTTTCTTAGCAGTCTTTGCTCTTTCAGCTTTAGACATGCTTTTAGCTTTAGCTAATGGCAGGCATCTATCTGGATTTTTTTTATTCTTACTAGTACCACAAGCTCCCTTAATAGAGCCATCAGTTCCAATACGAACCCATTTTTCATCACGCCATTTTTTTAACTCTCCCATTAACTTATTTTATCTATGAAACGATCTTGTTGTTTATTAAATCTACTCTTTAATCTATCTAATTTCCTAACTGCTCTTTTCTTATTTCTTACCATTCTTGTTTTTCCAGCAGGCTTTTTAGAAGTATTAACACTAATTATTAAAGACCCATCTTCTTGAAGGGTTGCAGACTTTCGCCTAATAACATCTCCATTGGTTACCTTCTTAGAGATTCTATTATCTGATTCAAATGTAGCACGACTTTTTCTTTTCTTTTTATCGTTCTTTACGTTTGTAACAGATGCAGTAGTTACTATAACTTTATCTTCAATCATCTTTATTTCTTTTTAGACCCTTTTGCGTAATTAGGATCCTTACAATACTTACTTGCAGCCATATTTGCATATGCTGAAGGATATGTATCGAAAGTTCTTTTTGCCCACGCTATACCCGCTGAACAAATTTTATTCCCTTTCTTTTTTTTCTTTCTTTTACTTGCCATAAACTTTCTTTTTTGACTTAGTTTTTTTTGGCTTTTTTTTCTTAAGCATTTTTTTTGCTTCTGACTTTTTAGCGTAAGGCATAATAATAAGTTTTATATTTACAGCAAAGATAAATAAAATAACATTTCATTATTTTAGCATATATATGAAAGACAATAAAATTAAATTATATACCAGGAAATCTACTAAACAAACAAAGATACAGCCTAGGCAGAGAGACCATAACTTTCTAAAGTACTGGAGGATAGTAAGATACTATGTTAAAAGAAAATATGAAATATCTTTAATGGAGCTCGACATGCTTCTTTATCTTTATGATCAACCAATTTTCAAGAAAGAAGATTTCAATTATTATGGTAATACTATGTCTTGGGATAAGAAAAGATTTTATGAAATGATGTCTAAGGGATTAATAAAAGAATGGAGACCAGGTAAAGAAAAATATGGAAGATCAAAGATATACGAGTTAACTCATCAAGGAAAGACAATCTGTTCCTTAACTTATAAAAAACTTCTACAAGAAGAGCCTATATCAGAAGACCCTAGATCAAATCCTTTATATAAGAATGAAAACTACATGGATAAAATATATAAAAGGGTTATTAGTAAAATGAATTCTAAATCTTCTTCTGATAACGAATAACTGCTTTTTTTAGTAGTGAGTAGTTTCTTATAGATGTAATTTTCTTTAAACTTCTCATTTTTAGTTTATCACCACCCTCAGTTAAAACATCGATAGCCTCTATAGCTTTAGCCATATCGTTTTCTTGCTTTATTTCAAGATTCAATGACTTAAACTGATCAAGCTTGTCTTGATCGAAATACCACCTGACCAGGTGTCGAGTTTTATTTAATTTATTTGCAACTTTACTGATTGTTATTTTATCTTTGTCTAACCAAAGCTCTTCTATAACCGAATCTATGTCATCAGTGCTTGGTCTGTTTCTTCTCCCTATTACAGCTCCAACTATTTTCATTTTTGTTTTTCTGTCCATCATTTTAGATGGATTAAATATAATTTTTCTTTTTCTAGCGCAATACGGAAGTTTTCTTTTAGAAAACACTCTATCTATCATATTTTCAACTCTGTCTTGGCTATAAGTTCTTATTATGTGTCCAGAACCCCTATCAGATAGACCTACAAAAAGAAGTTTCATTTTATCTATGTCAAATTCTGGGTTGAGGTGTATAAACTTTTCAGCAATATACTCTAGTTCAGAAAATGTGTTTATTTTCCTAGTTGTTCGGTAAAGGGTGTAGAAATTACACCCGTTCGGGAAATGAAGGTAATCCTTACCCTTGAATACAAAAGAGGACTCCATAATGATTCTATATGCGTTGTAATTAAATAATGGAATCAGCATTATCTAAAATAACAACCACATCTCTCTCTCTTATGGCTTTTAGCTTTGTTCCGTTTACCCTTAGACTTGATCCAGCAATTTTATCAAAGTAAACTTTTCCGCCTACCTCAACCTCCTTAACGTCTGCGCCTACACTAACAACTTCCCCTATGATGTATCTAATGTTATTATCGGACTCTTCTGTTATTATTAGACCTAAATCATTCTTCTGAATAACTTCTTCGTCTTTTACTATGATGTAACTTCCTACTGCTTTCATTTTTTTGCTATTCTTTTGTTAGAAATTACACAAGATGTGGTTAAAATAGTAGAAGCTACAGATGCTGAGTTTAAAACAGCGTTTTTTGTCACTTTTAACGGATCGACTATACCAAAAGTGAACATATTCCCAAATTGTTTGTTTTTTACATCAAATCCTTGCTTTGGTTTTCTGTTTTGCATCAATTTAGTTTCTTCTACGGTTAATTCTTGACCAGAGTTTGATATAATTTTGTTCCAAACGTCAGGAATTGAGTTAACCATCATTTTATACCCCATATTAAAAGAACTAGAACTGCTTCGATGGGGTTTCGAGGCGATTTTTGCGTGAACGTCAAGAAGTGCAACACCTCCACCAGCAACTACACCCTCTTCTAAGGCTGCTTTAGTTGCGTGGATGGAGTCATCCACCCTGTCCTTCTTCTCTTTTAGCTCTATTTCAGAATTTCCTGCTAATTTTATTGTGGCAACCCCACCAGAAAGCTTAGATAATCTATCTTTTAGGTGATATTTTACGTTTCTATTTGATGTTTTTTCTATTTCTTCTTTTAAATAAGAAATAACCTCTTTTTTCTTGGTGTTTTCTTCGTCTTTTTCAAAAACTAAGATAGTTTCGTTACTATTAGATACCATACTAGCACAAGTTCCAAGATAACTTTTGTCGATATTCTCTTTTGAGTCTCCAGAAAGCTCAGAAATCATTCTCGCGCCAGTCATCATACACAAATCTTCTAATAATTCGAATTTACTGATACCTACACCTTCGGGATGTATGAAATTACAGGTTAAATTCTTTTTATTTATGTTTTGAGCCACAAAAAGCTTGACTCTGTCATCTAGTTCAGAAACAATAAGTAGCGGTCTTTTTTGTTTTATGGATTGTTCAAAGGCAAAATGCAGTCTTTCATGCATATCTATCTTTGTGTCGCTTATCACAATTAAGGGATTTTGATACTCAACGGACTTTGACCTTAAATTATTAATGCTAAACGGAGTACCATACCCTCGTTTAATTCGAGTTCCGTTAGTTATCTCTGTGTGATCTATTCCAGATAAAGAATCTTCCATATTAACTATTCCGTCTTTACCAACCTCTTCATATGCATTTGAAACTAGCTCACCAATGTAAGAATCCCCGTTGGCTGAAATTGTAGAGACTTGAAGTAATGTTTTTTGATTTACAGATTTACTGCTTTTTTCCAGTAGTTTAACTATGTCTTTAGCAGCGGCCTCAATACCTTCTTTTGCTTGAGTTACATTTTCGATATCATCTATATTGTCAAAACACCTATTTATGATAGCACGAGCCAGGACACATGAAGTCGTTGTTCCGTCTCCAGCTTCACTTGCTGTTTTTTGCGATGCTTGTTTTAAAATACTACAACCTAAGTTTTCTATTGGATCTGAAAGTATAATACTATTAGCAACAGTAACCCCATCTTTGGTAATATGTGGATTTCCGTACTCATCCTCTATTATAACAGTTTTACCAGAAGCACCTAGCGTTGAAGACACAGCTTCAGCAAGGATGTCAATCCCTTTTTTAAGTTTTTTACGACCCTCGCCATCAAAAACTATCTCTTTTTCTATCATGTATATATATTTAGTTTAATTAAATTCTTCTCTTCTTCTCTTCTTCTTATATAGGCGTGTCGCTTTTCGACTATTTATTTTTAGTTACCTATAATATGAGACTTAAAACACTGATTATCAATTAGTCTTGCGTGTCGCTTGTTTGTCACTTGCGTGTCGCTTAATTTCATCAATTTTCTGCTGTAGTTTTTGGATTAAAATCTTCGTCCCACGTCGTTGTTTGAGTCCAATAATTTGTTGGCAAAGAGCCGTTACTTGCTTGTTCATATGTTTTGTTTTGTGTCCACATTATTTTAAATATTACGATGTCTCCTGGA